>JGI24703J35330_11748834_pt1 | contig 43468 bp, 49 predicted proteins | sample TergutNt197P1_FD_35330 | JGI IMG/M metagenome (IMG submission 35330)
CCGCCCCTGGCAGATGCAGAGCGTTGAGCGCGGTTGGGCATTTGAGGATAGCCAGCAAGAGCAGGCTCGCGGATGGCAGGTAGAGGACTTCCAGCGGAGTATCGGACGACAGCAGCGTGACCGGGACATTTCTCGGGCGTTCCAGGCTCAGATGACGGCGATGCAGCGCGGATGGCAAGCCTCCGATATGGCACGGTCACAAGCCTGGGCGATGGAAGATTATCAGAAGAACGTAGCACGGGCCTGGGATGACTTCGCCAAGATGGAGCGCCGAGGCCGCGAGGACATGGAGAGGTCAGAGCGCCGAGGCCGCGAAGATTTGCTCAAGGCCGAGACAAGGGGCAGGGAAGACCTGGACAAGTCTCGGGACAGGGCCCTAGAGGACTTCAACCGTAACCGTATTCGCTCAGAGGTGGATTTCTGGGAGCAAGCCAAGCGGATGCAGATAGACTCTGCCAAGCAGATATTTGACTACAAGAATCGCCTGGCCACCGACCCCATCTTGTCTTCTTCGGGAATTGGCATGAACCTGGCCGACAAGATTAACCAGTTCCGCCAGCAACTCAAAGACCTGGACGTTCTTCGGAGCATGGGCCTGTCTTCAGAGGCCATCATTCATCTGGGCCTGAACGAACCCCAAAATGCCCAACAAGTGCGGCGACTGGTTCAAGACTTCCAGAGCGGAATTGGCCCGTCTATTACCCAGATGAATGCCCTAATAAATGAGACCTTGGACTTGTCCAAGTCCTTCCAGATGGACATAGACAGTTCCTTCGTAACTCGCACCCTGGCTGACTTCGAGAAGCAGTGGGCGCGTGCGGCAGAGGACTTTGACCGTCAGTGGTACGAGAGGGCCGAAGAAGACTTCCGGCTCTCCTTAGACCGCCGGAATGAGGACTTTGAACTTTCCCTGCTCCGTCAGGCGGAAGACTTTGAGCTGTCTCTAGCCCGTCAGCGAGAGGACTTACTACTAGCGCAGGCACGGCAACTTGAAGATATGCTGACTCAATTTGCTCGCCAGGCGTTGATGATGGCTGAATCCTGGGCGCGGGACGACCAGATGCGTGCGATGCAGTATGCGCATGAGGATGCCATGTTCGCTCAGCATATCGCTGACCAGGAAGAGGACATGGCGCGCTCCTGGGAGCGGGAAGACCTGCTCAAAGAGCAGCGCCGCGCTCATCAACTGGACGAGATGCGGATTGCTTGGGAGCAGGAAGACCAGCTCCGTCAGATGCAGCGTGACTTCGAGGACCAGATGCAACTTGAGCACTGGGCCCACGAAGACGCGATGCAAGACCAGCAGTGGGCTTGGGAAGATGAGCGCCGTCGTATTCAGTTCGAGCGCGAGGACATTCAGTTCGCTGAGAATCTGCGTCGCCAGCGGGAACAGCTTGACCTACACTTCCAGCAGATGCGCGAGGACTGGGCTGCGCAGGATGAGTATGACGCAGCGATGCGCGCACAGAGGCGTGCGGATGCTATTGAGGATATCCACTTAGGCATAGCTGAGGCTAGAGAGGCGTATCTATTTGAGATTCTAAACAGCATGACTGACATAAATGGCGAGCTGTATGCCGGTCTCTTGGTAACTGAAGGCATTGTCCAGCAACATAAGACAGCTATGGCTACCAGTAATCAAGAGGTAATTAACTCTATGGAAAACGTAGAGTATGTTGCTAAGAGGTCATATGGTAATTACATCCCAGATGCCCTAGATACTACCAATAAGGCTATTGGAACGGTAACTACCGCGTCGGTAACTAATCTGGACGGACTGACTACCAAGTTTAAGACCGTGGACCAGGCTGTTGAACATGTAAAGACTAATGGATATAAAAATTTTGTATCTGACCCTAATAGCTTCTTAAACTCCATTGAAAAGATTATCAGTGGCTCTGATAATGCCAATAAACTAATGACAGGACCCCTGGGATATTTCCCGTCTATTGCTGCATCTGTAGAGAAGACGGCATCTACGGTAAAGACTGAGGCTAATCAGACGATTATTCCAGCTTTCAATGACGTAGCTACCTCAGGTAAGAATGACCTAGAAACTCCCTTAACTGGATCATTCACAGAGGTAAGTACAGGATTTTCTTCAATGGCTACGTCCATTCAAGACACTGCTTCAGGCTCTGGGGAGAGTATTTCTCAAACTTTTTCTGGCTTGGCTGCTGCTGCTGAGACTAACCTAAGAGACCCTCTAGTTAATGCTCCTGGGGTATTCCCTGACATTATCTCGGGATTTGAGGACCTAGCCCAGGACATTCATAATGCCGTAAATAATGATACCAATGGAATCCTCTTATCATTTGATACTACTAGGAATGACGCAACGGATACCCGAGACTCCCTAGTAGGTACTGACTCAAACTCTGGGCTGTTTGGAAACATAGTTAGCGGTGGAAAGACCCTAGCCACGGAAAACAACTCTAGTTTCAATGCCGTTGGTGGGACAATCCTTAATGCGGCTCAACAATCCGTAAATGCCCTTAACTCCATCGGAAATGCTTTCCAAGCATTTGCTAGCTCTCTGAGTGCTTTTGGGGTATCCATTCCAATGTCCTTTGGGGCGGTCACGGCTCCTGGCGGATTCAATGCCTATGCGTACGCAGAGGGTGGCGTCATGCCTGGGTACTCCCCAGGACAGGACATCCACACGTTCGTCTCCCCGACCGGTGGCACTCTCCATCTCTCGGGTGGCGAGGCTGTAATGCGCCCAGAGTGGACGGCTGCCATTGGAGGCAAGACCGCTGTGGACAAGATGAACGCCGACGCTCGCGCTGGCCGTCCGATTGAGCTTCCAGAGCAGAGGTTTGCTAGTGGAGGGGTATCCTACTTCCTCAAAGACTGGATTGAGTCGCGAGCAAGCGTTAGTGCATCTGCCGGAGTGGTGGATAGAAATGTGGCAGGTACTAACACTAAATCTCAACATGCTTATGGGAATGCGGTAGACATATGGGGCTCTCAATCTAACTTAGAACGAGCCTTTGATATTATTCTAGGCAGTTGGTCGCCCTATGAATTGCTGTATCACTATAAAGGTTTTTACTCAAACGGTCGGCCTTACACTCCCGCGCCTACCAGCTCAGCGGCTCTGCATCACTATGACCATATCCACTGGTCACAACAACCTGGAGACATCCCTGGAATGGGTATCGGTACGGGAGGAAATAATCCGGGTAGTGGCTCAAGCGGCGGCTCAGGCGGCGGCTACTGGATGAACAACTACACCGGTCCTGAGATGAGTGACTATGATGACCTGTTTGGCCCGTTCAAGGATAGTGTGAGAGACCAGTTCAATAACACTATCCACTGGCCGCATACCGATACCCTTATGGACACTTCTTTCGCATTTGAAGAAGCCCTGCGCGAGCAGGTTGAGCGTGAGATTGAACTCATGCGGGAAGCCGCTCGGGTATGGATTCCTGGGTACGGGGGTAACTACTCTAGTGGAGGCTCTGGTAGCAGCTCCTCCTCGACGTCTTCGTCCCCGTCGTCAAACTGCACACACACCTACCCCAATGGTTCTAATCAGTGCTCTCGCTGCGGTTCCATGAAAGCTCCTGCGGCGTCTCCACAGCCTCAGAACTGGTGCAACACCCACAGCAAGCCCAAGCCTTGTGCCTCCTGTAACAAGCCCTCAGTATCCTGCGCCCATACCTACATGGGAGGTTCCAAGCAGTGCTCCAGGTGCGGCCAGTACAAGGCTGACGGCGGAGTTCTTGACTTCAACAGCTATGTCACTGGCGGTCGAGTGTCCGGTCCCGATGCTCAAAAACTGTCGGAGGACAACACATTCGCCCATCTCCAGACAGGCGAATATGTCATCCCCCGAAACTCGGTTCAGTACTATGGTGAGTCTCTGTTTGATGACCTGCGCGCTCGCAGGGTTCCGGCCACTATGTTCGACAATCCGCGCGGTGCCTATGTTCCGGCCGATGGAGGCGGTACTTGTACTCATGGCCAAAGCCAGAACATTGACAAGTCCACCAACTTCACTGGGAACATCACCGTCCAAGCGTCTGACCCCAATGAGATGGCACGGAAACTCGCAGAACAGGCTAGACTTAAGGCATTAGTCCGTAACTAGGAGCATGATGTCTACAGCCTTAAACACCCTCTCCCTCAAGATTTCGACCGGAGGCACCTGGTTGGAACTTGAGGGAGGGGCGTATGAACTAACCGCCAACACCTTTGCCCAGGTTCAACAATCCTGGCGCAAGGTGGAGGCGGAGTCCCCTCTCTACGATGGCACATACCAGACCCATGCCACCAAGGGCAATGTCATGGAGACCGTGGAGATTCGCGTACGCGCTGATAACCTGCCACAACTCTATGCCCTGGTCGAGACCATTGTTAGGGCCTTTGAGCAGCCCACTTATTTATTGGTAAAAGAGGTGGGCGGATATGCCGAGACTTGGACGTGCTTCACGGCTGAGTACTCCATTGACATTGGGCATGTACACCTACACACCGCTATGGCTACCTTGAGCTTCCAGGTGCCTAGGTTGCCCTAATGAACATGCTGAGACCCATTCACGAAGTGGCCCTCATACCAGAGAGGGCACCAGTCTTTGAGGGCATCCCTAACCCTGCCTCCCTCTGGATGGAGATACCCTTCCTTGCGATGGCTCAGGGAATGTCAGGACGTGTCTCTAGGCCCCGGCCCCATACCATCACGGAACAGCTCAATTCAAAGTACCGATGGCTGGCTACTGACCGAGTGGCTAGTTCATGGGGCAGTATCCTAGACAATATCGCCTTTACTCCCATCAGTTCTACGGAGCCCTTGAGCACTTTGGAGTATACCTACATGCTGGGGCTTGAGACGGTCCACGCCCCCGTGGTTCGCACCCCTCCGGGGGGGCTGGCGCTGAGTTCAACTCCTGACCATACTTCTTTTACCTTGTCTATGGTGATGTACGTTCACTCGGGCATAGTACTGATGGAGGGAAATGGCATCACCCTACGCTACCGTCAGAACATGGAATGGGTAGCAGGGGGAGGCATTGCGAGCACTGCCCTAGCCAGGCCCATAGCGGACTGTATGCCACTTGTAGTCACCGTAACGGGGTCAATGACGGACCGTCGCATATCTCTGACCTCTTCAAGCAGTCCTCACATATTCAATACCATGAGTAATGTACAGACCCATAGTTGGATTGGCACTGACTTTAAGTTGGGAGTAGATTCATCCCTATCTCTGTTGGACATCTGTTATTGGGATGAAGTACTGCCTCAGAGTACAATAGATGCCAACCACCTTTTGTTCTTCTCTGTTCATGGGACTTCTTAATGACTATTTCAACGCGCTATGGCTCCTCTGGGTACTTTAGGCTAACTGCTACTCCTCCGGGAGGTGAGGCGGTAGACATCACCATAGTACGCGGGATGCCTACTCAGTTGGTATCTTGGGGGTTTGCCGATCCTTTCGGCCCCTCTACCCTACAGATTGACCTACCCCACATTTCCATTCTTGATACTGCGGGAGAGGGCGACTTGAAGTGGCTGGTGGCAGATTCCAACATTGACCTGCGTTGGTTTGACCTAGTTGAGGGTGTACCTGCGCTCAATCCCACCTGGGCGTGGGAGGGCTACATAGCATCCTCTGACATACGCACTATGGGGCGCTCGGTGTCGTGTAAGGGCGCGCTGTATCAAAATGACCACATACAGGCCAAGCCCCGCTATCCAACTCGGCCCTACACCTACGAGCGGTTGATTCAGGACATGCTCGACCCTGACCTGACCCCTAGCTTGCGTACGAAGCGTCTTATGATTGAATGGCCCGAAGAGTGGCACCTACAAGCAGGGGTCACGTCGGTCATTCCCGGCACAGGGGAGGCAGCGGCTCACTGGTGGCTGCGTCCCTATGCCCAGCGTCGTGCTGACGGTACGCTGGACAGCGTGTTGGACCTCCAGGGGGGTTTCAACTGGACAGGGCTCACTACGCGGGATACGGGCAACTGGAACCCCGTAACCGCGTTCATTCAGCAGAAGTTAGAGCTGATGCAGACCCCCTCAGGAGGCCGCTGGACTATCGAACTGACTCCTGGTCGCAAGCCCATAATGAAGACTCGGGAGATTCTTTACACCCCTACTGATGACATGCTAATGGTGTATGCGGGTGCTCCTGGGGTGGACATCAATATCTCCGAGGACCACACACAATCGGCTAACGTAATTTATGGCTCTGGACGCGCCCTAGACGGCACTACGTTCACGGGTGCGATGGGCATAGACGCCAAGGGCGAAGCCACCTTTGAGCCGGACGCCGCACTTGGTTTTACTGACCCGAACCATGAGATGTATCGTCCAGAGGTTCTTCGCAAGGAGTTGCGACTCACCTTTGAACAGGGAATTGGAAAGGACGTGGCCGCTGAGGTAGCGCATCACCGCCTACGGCTGCTCAGTTCCCCCGGCTACACGGGAACCGTGACTCTAACCTCAGACCCCGTTACCGTAGGGAGTCTTGAGCCTTATAACAGACTGCTTCTTACCCCTGGGGATTCAATGATGATTAGGGGACTGGACGGCAAGGACATCATAGTAGGCATTAGTGAAGTGAATGTCTCCTTTGACTCGCTCAGTGTATCCCTGACCGTGGACTCCAAGTTCCGTTCGGCCTTGACCGTCTCTGAGATTCAGGCACGCACACGGGATGCCCTAGACCCGGTGAGACTGCTACATACGGGTAAGGACCAACTGACCATTGAAGACTTGCTAGTTCCGTGGAACTACGCGGAGGGGTCGGGCTGTATGCCAGAAATGGCCCATAGCATCTTTAAGCAAGCCCTACCCTCGGACAAGTTCCCTTACACCGACCTAACTAAGCGGTACCCGCCTAGCATGTACGAGCATAGCTACATCAAGATTCCCGCCCGAACTCGCTGGGCCTCGGACTCTTGGGCCGTGTACGACCTACACACGCATGACCCCCACAGCCGAGGGGAGGCGTATCCAATTCGACTATCTCAGGCGGGCACTATTCGCTTGAGTGAGTTCGTTTTGGTGGATGCCCTTGGAGAGCCCCTACATAAGGAGTTCCACGTCGGAATCTATGCTACTGGAGTAAGCCGCGTGGATATGCCCATTCTCCCCGCTGGGATAACCGTGCCGGGCACTCCCCCGTGGGTAGGGCATGAGATACCTCCCATCTGCCCTGAGTGCCGTTGGGCCCACTTTGAGGACATGCCACACGAATCCCCCGCGTTTGCCAATCGTTATCCGTTTTTCCCGATGGCATGGCAGAGTGTCACTCCAGAGGGCGTGGACCCCTCCCTGGACGTTCAGCAGAATACGTCTACGGTGGCGCCCATCATCGCATGGGGCACCTACTACCAGCGTCCTGGGTATTGGCCTGGTGCCTATTCTCCCACGGCAACTCCCACGGGGCGCTACAGAGATGAGACCACCTGGAGTTACAATGCCCAGTACCCTGATTTCGACCCCAGGAAGTCGGCAGATGAGCAGCACCCCATAACGGCGGGCCGTTTCTGGGTTATGGTATTCTGTGATACAGATAAGGATGCCTACCTGCTAGGCCGTTTCTACCGTCAGGAGCCTCAATGATTGGAAGCCCAAGCGCTACCTTAGCCGAAGAATTACTGGGAGTGATTCGTAACAAGAATCTATATCTCTCACTCCACAACTCTGACCCCTTGATTAACGGTGCGCTGACCTCAGAGATTTCGGGTGGCGGATATGTGCGGTCTCTGGTGACATTTACTGCTCCTGCCTTGTCGTCCATGTTCCTTGACAAGAACATCACATTTACCAACCTGCCCGCTACTGAGGTTACGCACGCTGGCTTGTGGTCATCCGCTACTAGCGGGGTTCTAATAGTGTCCATTCCAATTAAGCGTATTACGCTCCAGGGTGGGCAGTCTCTCACGTTCCCTGAAAGAGACATAGTAGTGTCTTTTACTCCCATCATTGCTCCTCAAATTGAGGTGACGTCTACGGAGTTAATCTCAAAATATCAAAGGCTTATAGTACAGGGCAATACGGCCAATAGGGCGGCAGAGCTGGAATTAAGGGCTACCCTCGATAGCCTGATGAACGTGGATAGATTGTTGATAGCCCTAGAGAAGTGTCACTCCATCAATGTCAATCTAAACCAAAAAACCAAAGAGTTAGACGCTGAATCTCAGGTCAGTCTAATGTATGACCTGGAGGAACTAGCAAGGCAAGTAGACCTAGCTCGCTCTCTAGCAGGCCTGTTAGAGCCTGTCAGAAACGAGTTACTCGCAGCCGTTCAGGGTTTAGTTCAGATTGACACAGCCTAAGTCCTGAGCAGTACCCCACCCCAGACGCCATATTCCTTGCCCTCTACGCCCTCTTTCAGGCACTCCATCTGTACTGGGCATTGTCGGCAAAATGCCTCAATGACTTTGGGGGGCTCCTTAACTCGCACATCGGGGAAAAAGTCCTCTGCCACAGCGGCGGACTTCCCCGCTACTCCTTGACAAGTAGCACGCTCTTTCCAATCAGAATTAGGCATATCTAAGTGTAACTCTGAAAATGGACACAAAAAAAGGCCCTGGCCCCCAGAGTACCATTTAAGGTACTCCGGGGGCCGGGGAGTTGGGGTTAGTTGTTGTCGTGCTCGTCAATGAGCGACTTGAGCCAATTCAAGACTTCGCTATCCTCGGGCAAGTCCCGTAGTTTCTCGTCAATGTTAATGACCTTGACGCCGATGTCGGGTTCGCACTCGCCAAAGGCCTTGTCCCCTAGAAGCGCGGTCAGTTTCTCGTGGAGTCGGTCTTGAGTGTCCTCTTGGCCGAACTCGGTCATTTTCTCATTGACCCAGTCCTTGACCACGGGGCGCAGTTCCTCGACGTGGCTCACCAGGTGACTTGCAGTCTTGAACGCTCCCGACTCGATGGCGGCATCCATGACGGCATAGGCGTACAGGGCGGCGACGGCTTTCTTCAAGTCGTCATGGCCCTCAACCTCTAGGAAAGTTGCCGACAGAACGGAGGTGGCCAGTGAGGCGAGGTCGGTGTGGAAATCCCTCTTACCGTCCTCTTCGCGGTCAATGTAGTTTCCCTGTTCCATGAAGAGGTCCTCAGATTCCGACTCTGGAGCGGTCTCTGGAGCGGACTTAAACTTGATGGGAGGGGTGGACAGGCTCTCGCTGATCTTGGAGAGCAGCTCCTCTAGAGCTTTGTTATAGTTGTTACTCATCATCTTGACTTTCTGTGTCTTGACCCAGGGCTTCCCTGAGTTCTGCTTTTGCTTGTGCTTCTGCGGCCTCGCGCTCGGCGCGCTTGGCCTGGATACGAGCTTTCATATCCTCATCACCCTTGGCTGCGGCAGCACGCTCCGCACGGGCAGCGTCCTCCTCCTCTCCGTAGGTTTTCACTGGGTGTTCCTCGATGGCTTTCTCCACCGAAGCATGTAGCAGGCCCTGAAGCTCATCCCTGAGTTCCTTGGCCTTGTCAAAGTCACCCTCCTCGACCGCCTTGAGGATGGCGTTCTCAACGGCGGTGCGCTTGGTTGGGTGTTTCTTACGTGCCGCAGGAATCAAATCCTCGGCAACCTTGATGTGACCCTGGGCCTTTTCAAGCGCCTGGGTGATTTCAGTGATTTCGTTCGCGTCCAGGTGCGAGTAGTTGCGACCTTTCATGCGAACCTTGACAATCAGGTCCTCAATATCGGCAATGAGTACCTGGAAAGCGCTGCGCCTTTCCTTAGCCATGATGGCTGTGTCCTTTCTCGGGAACTTCGCCCGAAATGTATGTTTTGTTGGGGGTCTCGGAGTCTCCTTCAAACACCGAGATTCTAACTGCTTGTCCTTTCTTTAGATTGTTGGGAAGGATTTTGTGAAGCAAGTTAAGCCAAAAATTCTTGAACTTGACAATGTTGTGGTCGTCCCAAAGTTCGACCTCTATGGTGATGTGGCATTTTGCCACGGCATTTCCTCCTTAAATGCGTAAGGGTCAGTGAGGGAGCCGTCGTCATTGACCTGCCGCAAGCGACGCGGAGTGTCATAGAGAGGGCTCACTTTCTCGGCCATGAGTGTGTTCTTCACCTCTTCTCGATAGGCGCGATACCGCAGTAGAATGACCTCTGCGGACTCCTTCATCGTGTTGCGCTGCCTGATGAGCAGGTCGGTGTGTTTCTCGCTCTCCCCAGCGGCAAATAGCATCTGGAGGGCGACGTCCACCTTGGCGACGTTGGCCATTAGGCGAATGTACTCGACCCGCATGTTAGCGGCGAGTTGGGCATAGTCAACGACTTTGATGTCCTTAGCTGGTTGCTGTGTCATTTTTACCTCTCCTTATGGCCTGGTCAACGGCCATAGTCATTAGGGCAATGTCAGCCGTTTCCTTGGCCCACTTTAAGACGGGCTCAAGGGCTGCAGACATGGACTCAAGTGCGATGACTCGCACTTCTTTGGGCACCTCTTCGCTGATGGCGATTGAGTATCCTTGAACCCAGTGAGAAGCCTTGGCCATCATTTCAAGGTCATGGTCGGATAGGTCTTTTGGATGCCTTATGTTCCATAGACCGTTGAGCGCCGCAGTGATTACCTGTAGCGTTGAATTTGCTGCCTCGGCAAACTGTACGTCAATCTTGGGGGTGTCCATCATTTTCTCCTTGATTTGATTCCCCACACAATGAGTAGTGTGGGTAGGGTTAGGGCCCATGTGATTACAACAGCGTGAAATAACTCCATTGAGTTCCTTTCGTGAAAAAGCCCGGTCAAGGATACCAACACTATCCTTGACCGGGCTTGCTTGATTACCGCTGGGTAGTATCTACCCAAACGGTCTTGATGAACGGAGGGGGTTCTTGAACCCAACGGTTATTCCTGCCTCCGTGAACAATGCCAACGGCTATGACTTCCTTACCTTGAACCGGCTTATCCGGCCAGGGGGTTTCCATATCCGTGAACACCAGTACGATATTGGACTCTTTGCGTGCTGCGTCAATTCCAACTCGCATATCGGTTCCGCCGCCGCCTCTGAGCTTGATGCTCTTGACATCCCAGGTGCTACCCTGGACATGGGCTGCGGAGTCTACGGTAATGACCTCCACAGATGCTTGAAGCTGTTTCAGCAACTGATTGGTCAGGGCAAGCGCCATTCCCAGGTCTTTCTCGGACATTGACCCCGAAGTGTCAATTACTAAAGTGACTTTGGGGATGGCCTCTACAAGGCCGGGGTAGAGAATGTCATCCTCCCCGGCCATGTAGGCTTGGTTCGGCCTGGCGTACGAATAGTCAGTCACACCGCGCACGTACTCGACGGCGCGGGTGATGGCTGACTTAAGGTACTTCTGCCAGGGAATCGGCGGCGGGGCGAGAATCTTCTCTGCCTCGCGCAGCCACTCAGCGGGCATCGTTCCACGGCTCTTTTCAGCCGCTTCCTTGATATCCTCGGCAACCTTGCGGCGCATGAACTCTTGGGTCTGCTCTGAGAACTCTTGGCCCTCGGTTTCCCAATCCTCCTTTTTGCCTGAGATGCCGGAGCCGGTGGGTAGGCTTCCTCCTCCCCCACTTTCATCAGGACTGGGGGAGTTGTCTCCCGGTTTCTCCCTTAGGATGAGAGAGTAGTAATCCTCGATGATGCCGTGGTTTTTAGCCTTTGGCAACATGCGGATTCCGTCAGCGGCCAGTTCCTGTGGGCCGTCCCTCTCAGCCGTGGTGTCACGTCCCTCGGGGAACTCATAGCCCTCAGAGAGCATGTCGTCGTTGGTCTCCCAGGCGGAGGCCGTGAGCCACGCCTCTTTGTCGTCAGCCGTCTTGCCACGCATCCCGTGGCGGCGAAGCCAGCGGTAGACCAGGCCCCCGAGTTCGGTGACGGTCTGCGCTGGTGTCCAATTCATCAGCAGTTCGGGGTCAATGTAGATTTCTCCTCCGTCTCCCAAACCATCGGTGCCGAGATTGTCCACCATGTAGATGGGCGCCCTCAGCAGGAAGTACGCCAGGAACGGGAATCCCTTACCAGAAATGGCCCGGATTTTGATGTCCGAGATTTTGTCCTGCTCTGCCGGGGTTGGCAGTCTGGCAGCCTCCGGCTTGATGTTCAGTTCGGTAGGAGCGTCCGACAACTGGAGATTGTCGTCCTCATCAAAGAGGTAGGCGGGCATTACCAGCGCCTCCTGCTACGGTTGCCCTCCCACGGATACCCGCCGAGAGAGCCAATCAACATCCGCCCGTACCGGGATGATTCGGCCTCTGAATCATAGCGTGAACCATACATATTGTCGTTTGCCATCGGGTCCTCTAGGAACTTTGCTATCAGGTTCCAATTCGTAAACTCCTCTGGCAAGCCCTCCGAGAGCTTGGCTATCTCAGCCTCCAGTTCGCGCAGCTTTCCACGCAGGGCAATCAAATCATGGTCGGAGATATTGAGCTTCTCAGGGTTTGACCAGCCATACCCAGGAAGTGACTCCTTGATTTTCTCGGCCTGTGACGTCTTGGCGGCGAGTTCAACGATGGGCAGTTTGGCTACCTGCTCCTTCAAGAACTCTGGCCCTTGGAACCACGCCCAGCGGTAGTAGTTCACGCTGTCCTTGCCAGCCATGAGCCGGAACACTTCGGTATTGTCCCACCCGTCTGGGCCATACATTTCCTCGTCCGAGATGAGCAGGGCCGCTTGGTCCTTTTCAACCCCGGCAGAGAATATGCGTTCCCACCTGCTTACGGCATCCTCAGCCGTGAGACTGTGGGCGTGTGCCAGTTCCGCTAGGGTCACGGCGTCGTCCACTGGAATCATTGGAGGGCTGGCTTCTCGTTCACGCTTCCACTTGACAATCCATTGCTTGCGGATGTCCTGGTAGAGGTCTACTGGAATCTTACCCTTTTCAAGGGCAATGCTGACCTTTAGGTTCTTTGTGCGGGCATAGTAGCCTTTCAGCTTTGCTATGTCCAGACCCTCTAGGTCAGCGGCCATTGCCGGGTTTTCCAGAACTGACTGCGTGAGGTTCTTCCCAAGCTTCTTGAACTGGGGAATGTTCGACGGTTTACTGAGTATTGTCTGCATGTCAGTGAAGTTGGCGCTGAGAAGCCAATACACGGGAAGCACGGATAGCCACTCGGTAGTCAGGCCCACGGTGACCAGGGAGGCCAGTAAGCCAGGAGAGTTTCCCAGTTTCACGCTCTTGCTGGCAATCGCGTCGTAGGTGGCAGCAGAGCCCGTGAGAAGTTTCAGCCGGGTCCGTGAGCCCGCGCCGTGGGAAACGGCGCTCCAGAGCTTGGTGCGACTGAGTCTATCCACGCCCTCATACATGCGACGATGAATATCCTCAAGGCGGTCACCCTGTACGTCCCACCTCGTGAGAGGCGCCAGGTCAAACAGTTGTAGCTCGGGATACTGATTTAGTACCTCGTGATAGGCCTCCCAATAGGAGTTCTTAATCTCACGCTCAACAGCTTCTATGTCGCTGCGCTCTTTATCCAACTCCTCAAGCGAGGCGTGTAAGCCCTCATTCAGGGCTACAAGCTTCTCCAAGGCCTCGGGAATGGAATCGCGGTACTCATGGAGTAGCGTATCCTCCAGGTTCAATTCCGGGAGGCTCATCGAAGCACCCTAGCCACGATGTTGTTGTACTCCTTTAGCACGCCCTTGTGGAGCGGGGCCTTGCCCTTGGCTGGACTGGTCATGTAGTCCAGCACCAGGGCGGCCCCCGAATCCTTACTGGTCGTGTGGGCAATGCGCTCGAACACGTCTCCAACCTTGCCGTAGGTCTCTACGCTGGGGTGCTCCTCCATGTGACGGATGAGTTTCATCAGCGCGGCGAACGTGAGTTGGCTGGAGATTCCCTGCCAGTTGAACTTGGGGTCAAGCAGGGTCTCAACTGGCGGAACGGCGAAGCCCTCCCGGAACACCATGAACGTGGACGTTGCCAGTGAGCCAACCTCTGAGGTGAAGATGGCGGCGATGTCGTCCTGGGGCGCGTTGCCCGCTAGGGTGATTGCGTTGTCCCAAGAACGCGGCGAGGGCCAAGGCCCTCCCGCCATTTCAATGGTCTCCGGCACTTGGAGCCGTAGGTCGGAACGGTCACGCAGGAAAGCGGCTACCTGGAGGGCAAGCTCTTCTTCCTGGGGTGTGACGTTTTCCCTGCCCCACCGGCGAACCAGGCCATGAAGAAACTCCTCAATGGTTGGCTTGAAGTGCCAGTGCGACAGGCGGTTTGCCATCGGAGCTACTAGGTCGAACGCAACCAGAGAATCCGTGGACGGGTTCGCCGCCACGATAATCAGCACGTTGAGACCCAGATGATAGCTTCCGATTTCCCGACTCTGGATGATTGTCAGGAAGGCATTTTGGATGGCCGGGGCAGCGGCCCCAAGCTCGTCAATGAACAACACCATCTTTGCCCCAGAATCCGCGCGAGCGGCCCAGTCGGGCGGTGAGGTCAGCGTAAACCGGCGACCCTGTTCATCCGGCACTGAGAGCGACTTCAGTTCCAGAGTCGAGGGGTCTACACGCGGGGCGGCAATGGCCACAAGCTCAGCTTCATTCTCTGAGGCAAGTAGCTCAATGCTGGCCGTCTTACCAGTGCCAGGCTCTCCCCACAGGATGAGTGGGATTCCTTGGCGCCAGCAGGCGTCTGCGATTGTGTGCAGCAGGTGTGTGGACAGGTCGGGTAACGTGGCCAGGTTTGGCATTTGTTAATTTACTCCTTGTCTGATTTCTTGTTTGATGGGATGCCTAGCACGTCGGCTAGGTGGTTGAGCAGGTCGTCGAGACGCCGCGATTCTTGAGCGACGCTCTCTTCGGCCTGTGTGCGGAGTTCCGTGAGCCGCTCGTCAAGGGTCATGCCGAGTAGCTCCGAGGCCAGAGCCTCAAGGGATTGCGCGTACTCTTCCGAAGTCCGGGCAGAGTTCTCACGTCCTTCGACAAAGTCGAAGAGTGGATACTCGAATGACCGAGCGAGGGCGGCTGAAACGATGGCCTCGTCGTGGCTCTCCGCTGTCAGGGTGCGAATCCATGAATAGATGGCGAACGCCGCTGCCTTGTGAATGGCGGGGGCGTCGGGTGAATCCAGCAGGGCGCCTTGTAGGGCACCCGCAATTACTCTGATTGTTTTGACAATTTCCCCAGCTTCGCGGGGACTTACCAGACTGTTGTGTTCCTTGTCCACGATGGACCTTTCTGTGAATGGTGAAGCCCGGCCCCCTGTATTCGTTCGCAGTTCCAGGTTGATATGGAAGAGGGCCGGGCTGATTTATGGTTTAGAAGTTAGGGCTATCCGTTAGAAATCACCTCCAACCTCATCTAGGTACATTGCCAGTCCGACAATATCGCCTGGCTTGACACATTCTTCGATTTCCTCAAGCCACTCAACGTAGGCTTGGTGCGTCGGGTCGTCCTCTGGGAGGGCTTGTGCTTTGAGTTGTCGCATCAGAGACCTGCCGTAGCGCCCCTGGGATGCTGACATCTGACGGTAGAACGCCATGACTTCGTCAGGCTTCATGCCAGCACTCCATCTCTTCGACGATGGCTCTACGCCCTAGTTCGATGCCATAACGCATGGCCCACTGGATTTTGGCCGCCGTCTCGTCGGACTTTTGAAGCTTGCCCTCGTGGACTTGCATCTGTACGTACATGTTGATGAGCCTCTGGGCGTAGACAAGCTCGTCTGGGTATAGCAAAGCCATATCGGCATCATCGGATACGTTGAGAACCTTGAATACCTGAACAACCTCTGTGTTCAGTTCTTGTGTTCTTAGAGGGAAGAGTGCCATGAGTGGCAAGGGGGTCGGGTAGTACTTCCCCACGACGGGGATGTCTTCGGTAGTGAGTTCCACTTTCGCTATGGGACTTGGATTGTAGTTAGGATTCTCCATCGGTGGCTCCATTGTCTGTGATAAGGATTGACTGTACGCACCCCTCTGGCGCATAGAGCGCTTTCGGGGGTCTGTGATACTGACCCGCCCATTCTCCCTGGGTGAGTCCATTTACTAGGTTCCTGGCATCCTCGTAAGGTAGGCCCTGAACCTTGAGATAGTTGCTGCCCCTGTAACCCAGTCCCGTGGGGTGTGGGTGGCGCTTCGTCCACTGAACTCCAAAGGTGAAGTAGTACAGCTTGGGGTCAGGCTTCGGAGTTGTCATTGGCTTGTTCCTTTATGAGGTTGTTTACCCTCTCTTGCATAGCCTTAGAGTGGAAAAGGTCATTGAAGTAATACTGCATCTCACGAGGAAGTACGAACCTAGGAGAGACATTGTAAGAGTACCCTCCGTCAGCCCCTATAGTTATAAGCTCACTTAGGGGGAAACTGTCAATAAACCCTTTGAACTTAACTTTGTCTTTCTTCTTCGCAGGCCCCCCAGTGATAACCGTGATTAAGGCATCTCGCTCTTTGATGTACTTATCCAGTCTGCTCTGAGTGCGTTTGATAGCCGCTGGGTCGGAATCCGGTAGGGCGTTCAGCCTAACTAACTGTTCCTCAGCCCTCCGTATTCCCTTCAGTGCCTTGAGATACACTACCTGTTCAGTAGAGTAGTTCCTCGTAACATAAGGGGCTTCACCTAGTGTTGGAAGCTGTTTCGCATAGCCACTAGCTTTGGTCTGCTCTTCCAAGTCATCCCAATGAGCGCGAAGCCACTCCTTTAGTTTCGGAAGACCGCGTTCGAATCTTTTGAGAGCTTCTTGCTCTCTCTTAGCTCGGGCCAGGTAATCTAGTACCCCCTCTTCGCGTTGTTGAAGGTACTTGTCCAGCTTTGATAGGGTCGTGCTCAGTGCTTCGTTGTCAGCCATTTTGCTTGCTCCTTGACAGTGTTTCCTTGCCTACTGACACAACCATGTAGGGGGACAACTCATCCCACTTTGAGCGAGGCAGCAGCTCCACTTTCTTGAGGTCTGGCTCAGGGTTCTTGAGATAGGTTTGAGGGTCAAGGCCCAGCTTATCCGCTGCGTCCATAAAGCCCTCTTTAAACACGACCGACCTCTTGCCGTTCTTGTGCGAGAACTCCCCTACTTTGAAGGTCTGGTTTTCGTGCATGAGAGACAGCAAGATGCCCTCAAGGATTCGCCGCTGAATCTCAGCCCAGTCGGCGGCATACCGAATCAGCGAGAGTTTCTCAGCGACTGCCTCGGGGTCGGACAAGTCCACGGGATTTTGATTCTCCCAGTGTTGCATTGCTCCAGTAAGAGTCTTTAGTTCCATTTGGTGTTGAACCTTTCTAGGTTTGATGATTGTGATTGCCATGCGTTGCTCCTTTCGATAGGGCAATCGGCCCCGCCGTGGACTCGAACCACGGAGTATGCCGTTCGGGGCATCAGACAGAGAGGCTTCGTGCCGTGACTGAATGATTGAATGACGCAGAACCTACGTAGTGTCCCCGTACCCTGGGTGAGTACAGGGACACCATTCGACCTTAGCTTTTACGCGAATAAAGACTGTAGGGTACGACATACCCCACGAATCTCATTACGATGGCACATTCCCCAGTCAAGGACTCGAAGAATGGCACGCAAAATTGAGAAAATCATTTTGACTCTTTCAAGTTTAGTGACTCCCTCGGTGGGGCAGAATTGCAGGTTCTGTAGACTCATCAGGAAGTCTGATGAATATTTAGAACATCTAAGGCTCTAGAAACCTAAGATAACATTGACAGTAAAGTTCAAGACCTCAATTAAGAGTTAAACCTCTCCACCTTATTCCACATGGGCGGAGGTACTTCTGTCAATATCGCCCCTAGGGCGGGAATCGAACCCGCCCCTTGAACCATTTAGGGGGTTAGTTAACCTCGTAGGATTCATCCTCCGCGAGGGTTCCGTCTAGGGTTACTGTCATGTAAACTCCGCCGGGGTAGGTCACCTTAATTTCGACACTCTCCAGATTCACGCTGTCGTGAAGCTCTTGAGCCATTTCGTTCATCTTTAGAACGAGGGCAGTTCTGTCCATTGTTTTACCTTTCACATTTGCTTTCGGAGTCTGACAGGGCTATCCCTGCCAGAAGTGCTTGAGAGATAGCCCCCACGTAAGAGCTACGTTCTCCGTAATAGTCCAGGAGCATTACAAATGCTCGTAAGGTTGGGACAGGGTCGCCTGACCTTGCGATATCCTCCAGTGCTTTGTGGGAGGCCTCGTATAAATGAATTAGCCCTGTGACAGCTTGCTCACTCAGGGCTGGATAGCGTTCCTTTAGGAACTCTTTGGGGCTTAGGGGTTTGTCCATTGTCTTACCTTTCAGTTACTTGGCTTCATCCTTTGAAAGAGCTCGTCTCTGGGCTTGTCTCTCCAAGAGTTTGTCGCGATTCTGTGCATAATAGTTTCGAGCGTACTCTCTTTTTTTCTCTCTTTGTTCCTCTGTCGGCTGATAGGCTGCATAATTGTTTCTAGCGCATATCTTACAAGTAGCGAAACGCACGGCCCCAGTAGAGGGGTTTACTCTACGATAAGTGTTCTCTTCAGAGTAGGGGTGCCCTTTCGGACATGCTTCTTTCCTCGTCTTTCCCTTAACGAAAGTTTCTGAAGCCCACTTACCCGTATGACCATTAAGAAACCTGTTCCAATTATGATGCGGACGGGTACTACGCTTCACGGCTAGTCCACACCCACACTCACAGAGCGGGGCTTCTTCACCATTCCTGCTTAGCCTTCTGATAAGTGTCTCGATTTTCTTGCACTCCTTTTCTATGTCCCTATGCTCACTACCCCGCAAAGGCACTCTAAATAGAGTCCCGGCTATAAAAGCCCGGGAGATGGCGCCAGTGTAGCTGCTGTTCTTTCCGTAGCAGTCCAGCAGCATTATCAACCCCTTGAAGGGGGTTTCAGTAGCGAGTAACCTTTGCATTTGGTTTAGTATTTGATGAGAGTCGCGATACAGAGTCACAATCTCTTTTATCTCTCTGTTAGTTAGGTCGGGGTCGTAGTTCCTTAGGAACTCTTCGGGGGATAAGGGCTTTTCCACGGTTTGATTCATCCTTTGTGTTGTGTTACATCAACTGAATTTGGGCAATAAAAAAGCCCGACGGCGGAGGCCCCAGGCTTAACTAGGTGTGAACCCAGTTAAGACCTGGAAACCTCCGCCGAGCGGGAGTTAGGGTTTACTTGGTGGAGTAAGCTGCCACCAGTTCTTTGGCGCCGGTACGGCTGTGTGATATGTGAGCCGGTACCTTATGAGGTGCGGGGTTCTTAGCCATGTGGCCAGCCACATGTTCAACACGGCCTGAGCGGCTGTGTGAGATATGTGGTTGAACGTAGTGCTCTCCGGCTTGGGCTGCAGAGCGAGCAGCGGAGCGGGCTCCGATTCCTTTGACCTTGGGAGGCTCTATTGCTTTTGGCTTCATCCCTACGTCGGAAGCGGGAGATGCCACCGTAACTGAAACTGGAACTTCAACTCGTTCCAGTCCAATGAGCTCGGGCTGCTGTGTGGGAGTAGGTTCTGCCTTTACTCCTGTAGCTCCCCATAGCCCGTCTGGGAATGTTTCGGGCTTCCAGCTATGCAGCCCTTTGAACACAAGGTTGGCTCCCAACAATCCAACCACTGTCATTATGATTGACTTGAGAATCTCCTTGATGAAGGGCCAGACATGTTCTGATACCCACTGCCATACTCCTCCCATCCAGGAGAAGATGGAACCCCAAAAGCCTTGAGTAGGCGCAGTCTCTGGAATAGGGGGAACTTCCACCGTACGGTCTTGAGTACGCTGAGGATGCAGCGTGTCAAGAGCTACAGAAGCGGCGACCGCGTCGGGCACCGGATTGGCAGGCTTGCCATCCAGGTAATTTTTGGCGGCTGCCGTTGTACGGTAACCGTTCTCTTGCATCAGGCGTCCTATGCGGAGAGATTCCGCATCTGTCGCAGACATAGAGTTCATAACTGGCGTAAGCTGCTCTTTGAGAGCATCTATTACTTCAGTATCTGGGACAACGGTTACAACGCGAGGTGCGTTGCTGTAAGCGTGCTTACGCACGTTCCTAGGACGGTTGTAAGACCTAGCCATGATGGGTTCCTTTCAACTGTGGGGTCAGCGAGAGCCCCTGAATGAATCAACTGACTTACAGATAACCTGCCTCATCAGGCCCGGGCGGTCAGTCCCGGAACGTCACCCTCCGAGCAGGGAGGGTGATTCGGCTGGCTAGGTCAAGGGACCTAGCCTAGGTGTCTCCTGTACCGCTTGCAGAAGTCCGCGTCAAAGTGGTGGTGAGCGCTGCTGTGGAACTTCAAGCGGTTGCAGACGACCATGTCGCCTGTATCATCATCAAAGATGATCCGGCAGAGACTCGGGCCTGGCTCCTGCTTGCCAAACTTGCTAGCAGCCTTTGGGCGCGGGAGGTCTACAGTCTCCGGCTCCGAGGATGCGTGTTGGGCATCCTTGAAGTAGGTGACTGTTTCCTTGGGGCCCGCCGCAGCCTCGGCCACGGCCTTCATCACATTTATGAACTCCGTGGTCGAGCAGTCCACCTCGAAGTTGAGTCCTTGAAAGGCTACGTCTTCTCGGGGCAGCCCTCTCTTGGAGTGTTCTGAATACTCGAAATACTCAATGGACATCTTGATGCGCATGGTGCACATCCTTTCTGTCTTTCGACAAAAGAAAATCCCTATACTCACTTCCAGCGTCTGAACTGGAATCGAATGAGCATAGGGACAATCCCACCCTGGGATAGTAGAAGAACTATTGTTCCTTCTACTATTATTAACGTTTCAGGGGTCTTTTTTGTTACGGATTTTCTTTCATTTATCCTATTTTATGAGTATTAGTTAAATTATACGTCAAAAAGTGCCATTTTATGGAGCAAATTAGGCCATTTATCTCGACGTTACACTGTTTTACGTTATAGTTATCTATATGACCAAGCTATGTATCAAGTGTGAAAAAGACCTCCCAGTTGAGTCTTTTTATGCTAATAAAAACGGCCCTGGGGGTATAGCCTCCTACTGTAAAGAATGTCAGAAGCTTTACCAGAGGGACCGCCGGAGAGCTATCAGTAAGGCTAAAAAACAATCTCAAGAGCAGGTAAAGCAGATTCTAGAAGGAAGAGAGGTTTCAGAGTTTGACGAATACATGCATCACTCTATGGAAGGTTATCTTAACCCAGACAATCAGCGCGTCCTCTTACATCGGTATGGTATTACGTTAGCTGAGTATTCTGCCCTCTTCTTAGACCAAAAAGCCTCTTGTAAAATATGTTTGGCCCCTTTTGAGGGCTCTCCTAACATTGACCATTGCCACGATACCGGAAAAGTTAGAGGTCTACTATGTGGTCCTTGTAATAAAGGACTGGGGATGTTCAAAGAGTCTCAGGATAGCCTACTTAGAGCTATCCTATACCTAAGAGAATCCTCTAGCTAGTTAGATTAACCCCGCCTAGGCGGGGTTTTTCTGTGTCCTGATACAATTAGAGCCTATGTGGGTCTACACCGTCTCTGAGCCTGATAATTACCCCCGGCCAGGGAAGTATCAGGCCGTTGGTGTGCGCTTTCATCGTAAAGACTGCCCTTTTCTTGACCTTGGGAGGCTCAAGAAAACCCGCAGGTATTCCCTCAAGAAGCTCCTGGCCGATTTCCCCTCTCTGGTGTCTCCCTGTCGCCGCTGTTTCAAGGATGCCCCTCCTATCCTAAAAACGGCCCATGAACCCTGCCCTGAGAACTGTCAACCCTCCGTGACAATCCTCCGTCCGTGCGCTCACAACGGAGGTGTTTCCGTGAAAGTGACGCGCCGTGACGGGGTGGAGTTCACCCGCTGGGCGTGGCCTGAAAATGCGTGGAGATTCCAGAAATGAGTCAGCCCCCGCCGGGAGGAGGGAAAAACCGGCGGGGGCCTATTTAGGTAATGTCAAACAGTGGATGCCTCCCTTCACCGTATAGGACCCCACTGGGCTTCCTCCTATCGTGTGAAAGGGGGTTTGACTCTCCTAGTATGGCAGGAATCTGAGGGGGCTAGGCGTGCTTGGCGCGATTGTTGAACTCCTGCTGGCGTCCTTTGACCACCGGGCGCAGCGCGGGGGAGGACATGTACCCGCTCACGCGGCGGATAACGTCCAGCAGCAGCGGGTCGTCATTCCCGCAGTTGAGACAACTGTACTTCTCTCCTGTGTGGGGCATGTCGCCGTGCCACAGGCAGACTAGGCACTTGTCAATCGGGAAGTTCACGCCCATGTAGGGAATGTCCATCTCGTAGGCCCAATCCCAGAAGTTTTCCACCGTCTCGGGGGTAACGTGGTCAGGCCACTCGGAAACGTGCGTGAACCCGCCCTTGCTGTACACGCGGAACTGGCTCTCCCACCCCAACTTGCTGAACGGGTCCCAGCCCTCTTTCAGGCCCAGGCGGCTATCCAGGTGGAATGAGTTGGTGTAGTAGGTGTTCCCGCTCTTGTCGGTAATGTCGGCAATGGCGCCGTACTTCTCACGGTCTAGCCGGGCGAAGCGATAAGCCAGGGCCTCGGCAGGGGTGCCGTAGACGACTACCTTGGCGCCTGGGGTGCCTACCACAAACCCCATCTTGTCCTCATTGGCCTTGTCGGCAGCCTGGGCGATAATTTCCATTATCCGGCGACCGAACTCCTGGGCGTCCTCGTCCTCTTCCCAATCACGGCCATAGAACAAGGCCACGGCCTCGTACAGGCCGACGTAGCCCAGGGCTAGGGATGCCCGGTGGTTGTCGAACAAGCTATCCACGCGGTCGTCGGGGCCTAGGCGCCCGAACCCACCGTGCATGTACAGGATGGGGGCGTTCTTGGGCTTGGCCTGGCGGCAGCGGGCCTCTCGGCTACGCAGGGCCTTAATGGCCAGGGCCAGGCGCTCGTCCAGTAGGCTCCAGAACCTGAGAGGCACTCTGACAAACGCGCCTTCGCGGCGCTCGGTCAGGGCTTCCAGGGAAATCCGGGGCAGGTTCACGGAAACCACGCCCAGGTTCATGCGGCCTAGGTAGCCGCTCTCGTGGGGGCTGAGGAACGCACGGCAACCCATCGGTGACACAATGCCACCAGTCTGCTTTTCCAGGCCCTTGGTGAGCAGCACGTCGGGATAGTTGCGCTTTGCCTGGCACTCTACGGCCTTGAGCTTAATGTCGTAGTTGGGGTCTGATGGGTCGAGGTTTATGCCACGGGCAAGCTTAAATAGTAGCTTCGGGAAGACGGGTGTGCGAGCCTCGGCTCCAAGCCCTCGCACGTGCATAGCGATAAGGGCTTCTTGCACCCAACGTCCGAAGCGCGTAGTAGAAAACCCGAATCCAATGGACACGAAAGGAGTCTGCCCCTGGGTGGATAGGGTGGTGTTGATGTTGTACAGAAGAGCCTGGACTGCATCAAAGACCTCTTTTTTGGTCATATCCGCCGCATAGATGGCATATGCCGTACCTATCCTGTATTTCTGGGCGGTCTTGAAGTGCTTGTCGTAACTGGCCTGAATGTAGGGCTCAAGGTGGATATCTAGGTCTTCAATGGTCGTTCCACCGTACTGAGCCGACGACACGGCCACGATAATCTTCTCAATCTGGCTACAGGCCACTTCCACGGACTTCGGCGTCTCAAGGGTGAAATCGCCAATCTTGAACCCATTGGCAAGCATGTCCGGGTAGTTAGGCAGCGAGCAGTTGGTCATGGGCAGGTCAGGGGCGTAGTCCGTGTCGTGGTAGTGAATCTCGCCAGCCTCGTGGGCCTCGAACACATCCACGGACATATGGTATCTAGCCATCATCTTGGCAATTAGCCCAGCCCGCTTGTCGCGGCCAACGTGATACAGGTCAGCGTTCTTGTTGGCATTTTCGTGCGCTACGTCTGATTCTTCCAAAAGCTCATGTACATCTTCGTAAGACATGAAACTCATCGCTTACTTCCTCTCGAACTTTAACCAGTTACAGTGTGTGGATTTCTCGGTGCCATCGGGCATTACGAAACGTTGGATATCTACAAGCATCGAAATATTGAAATCTTTGACCCACTTGATCGTCTTGTACTTGACCATGTTGTAGTAGGAGATACTGGGGACGATGATATAGGCCACATCAACCCGAGAGGCCATTTTCATAACATATCTTTTTGGGCCTATGAAAGGAGGGTTGGTAATGATGTGGCGACCTTCAAAATGGCTGTCGGGCAAATCTTCATAGGGGACATAAACCCCGTCAATTACATTGTTGATGATGTCAAAACCCTCAGACTTTAGTACTTTGTAGATTTGACTTTCATCCCCATCAAAACACGCAACGTACTTTTGATTTTTATCAAGATGGGGAATCATCTTGCGGACATAGCGCTCCGGTGTGTACCACTCAAAGTTGTTGTTCTTGTCGTGCTTTTGAAAGATAGATAAATTACCTGATTCCCTCCCCGAAGGCAAATAGTGTTGCCCTGGCTTAAGTACTTGCACCGACCAGTCCTTTCCCGTCGTCAATTCCCCTGCGAACTGCCGTGTCGCATAGGTCACAGTTCCCGAATACATGGGGAACCTGCCGCAGCCCCCCTGCGGGGGTTATCTGTGCTCCGCTGGTGTTCTTGGAGCAGGGGCGGTCACAGTGTGGGCAGCGCCAGTCCGCTCCTTTTTGGAGCGTGAACATGAGGCTATCACACCAACGACAAGTGCGAAGTCGAAGTTTCATTGTTGTTTTCCTCCTAGAGACAAAGAACAGCCCGGACGAGAGAGAGAGAAAATCCGGGCTGTTCAGGTATTAAGTTTACTGCTTCTCGGGGCGGGATGGAGTAGTACCAAGCTGCCCCTGGTAGCGTCCGGCGTAAGGTTGAGTAGCCGTTCCCATCATTTGGTGGAACGTGAGCTGACCGATGCGCATACCTGGGGTCAGCAGTAGGGGTTTCTTGGACACGTTAAGTAGTTCCAGAGTGATGTTCCCCTGGAAGCCCGCGTCAATCAGCCCTGCGGTGGTGTGGATAATCAGCCCCCGGCGGGCCAGGGACGACTTGCCGTGTAGGAACACGGTCATGTTATGGGGAACCCGGACGTACTCAAGCGTGGTGCCTAGGACAAAATCACCAGGCTCCAAGAGGAAAAACTCCGGCGCGATTACCTTGCCCGCTGGCATGTCTGGATAGACAAACTCCTTGCCCAGGAGTACATCGTAGGAACCCGGCTGTACTTGGTCATAGGAGAATGGCTCTACCAAGTTCCAATGTACCTGGCCATAGCGTATCTCCCTATCGTGAAGTATCATCGAAAACCTCCGAATGAATTAGATTATGCTCATTCAGGGCCATTGAGCTCAGGGAATAAGCGATGGATACAAGGGCGTGGGTCTGGGCTTGCTTTAAGTCCCACTCGTTCTGATGGGAGGCTCCCATGTGCATGGCAGCCTCTTTGGCGAAGCTGTGGGCCAAGTCAATGGCGTGTGCTACTTCTCGCGGTGCCATTAGAAAATCTCCGGTGCGATTACTTGGAGCTGCTTGCTGATTTCCTCGGCAACCTCTTGAATCTGGCGGTCAGCCTGGGGGACATTCCGCTTCTGGACGAACTCCAGCCATGCGCGCAGGTTTCCTGACACCACAATCCGGCACGAGGCAGCCTGGGGCAAGAACTCACGAGCGGCTTCACGAGCCTCTTTGGGGGTACAGCCGCGCTCAACTAGCATATCGTACACAAAGTTGTACTTCTTAACGGCTTGGTCATACCACCCATCCAGCATGTCATTGTAGAAGGACATGCGGGGCATGTTCTTGTCGCCGTCACCAGTGCCAGTCAGGCCGTGCTCGGTCAGCGTTGGGTGATAGGCCACGCCGGGAACCTCACGGTCAAGCCGCTGGCTCTGCACAGAGAACGACAGGTGGCGGTGGCGGGTGAGCTGGGCCAGGAACGTGCGGCTCACGCCGTCAATGACGAACGTGGCGCTGGCGTGCTCGAACAGGCTGAGATGGCCCAGCTCCTGTACGTTGTTGATGTAGTCTTGGGTGGCTGCCGTGGCGGCATTGGGGCGGTGATAGGTCTGGGCGCAGGTGCGACCGGCGAACTCAATCAGCGTGGCAGCGTCTGAGCTCAATCCCCTGTCATAGCGGTCCTTGAACATGCCACCACCCGCCAGGGTGTTGATAGCTTCACGGTCAATCCGGGTGTGAGCAATGAGTGATACTTTCATTATTTTCCTTTCAGGTCGCACCGGGGGCAGGTTTCCAGCCCCGAGGGGTGCAGGGTGAGGGCGCTACGGCAGTGGACGCAGCGGTGGGGGGTGTAGATTATCTTGGCCGTTGTTCGTGCTCGTTCAACCAGAGATACCCAAGCAGAATCAGGAACCCCACTACTATGAGTACTATCTCCATTTGTCATCTTCATCCATTTCTACGGGTTGAGGAGAGCTAGTCTCGAACCGGACTTTGTGGCACTCGGTCATTATCTTCCCATCTGTAAGGGATAGCACTCCCCACAAGTACAGGGAGGTATCGGGTTGAATGGCTTTTGATACTTCAACATGAGCATCAGAGCCTCTTTCTGAATACAAGGCTTGTCCATGCGCCTCTGGAGGGAATCGAACCCCCGACATCCGGCTTAGAAGGCCGTCACTCTTTCCGCTGAGTTACAGAGGCTGTGCGGCGTAGTTACTCCCCGCCCCCTGGGAGCGACCCAGGGCTCACTGACGAGGCTACGCCGCTAGTCCCACGCTGGGAATCGAACCCAGTTCTGTTTGCCTTGGTGGCCAGTCAAGCAGTTTAGCCTTAACTATCGTGGGGGTCTATTACTTGCCGAGGTTGTCAATCTCACGCTGTAAGTACCAGCGGGCTTTCTCCAAATCGGTCAAGTGGGTGTTTTTGTCCTTTAGACCGGCACGGGTAATGTACTTTACGACATTGCCCAGGTTGTAATTGAGTTTCTTGGCCTCGATGAAGTCAATAGTCTCAATTCCACCCTTTTTGTAGTGGCTGGGATGATTGACTAAATCCTCATACTGTATAGTGCCAGTCGTGGTAGTGGTTACTACGCTCTTAGGCTTCCCAATGGCTGACGGGTTTTTCCAGTACCCGTGAGGGTAATAGTCACACATCGCAGCATTTTCCTTTCCCGGTACAGGGGGGTACAGTCTTATCCTGTACATGGTAACTAAGTTCCTTTAGCTCTCGCTCCACGCGGCGCATAACCACATCATCCAGGCGAACTTTGCGCTCGAACAAGTTTTGGGTGTCCTTACACTCCACGACATAGTGGACATGGCCACGGTCAAATAGCTTCATGTAGGAGTGCATCTGCTCCATGTGCTCCCTTGACGGGCCGAACTTGGCCAGTCCCTTGAACAGGTGGGAGTTCATTGACTTGACCTCCAAGATGCCATCATCCACGGTCAGGGCGTCGGCAGTCCCTCCCAGGAGCCCTACGGTCTTGGAAACCTCCAAGTCTCCGTAGGAGTCCACCAAGCCCATCCGCAGAGCCGCTAGCTGATGCTTGTAGTGGACAAAATCACCGTTGACAAACACGGGTAGCAGCCGTTGTCTGTCAGCGGGGCGCTCCGGGGAGAGGAACTGCTCGTACCGCTTGCGGAGGCATTTCCCAGCTCCAGAGGCAGAGAACGTCCCGACCCGGTTACGCTCCTCCTTGCCCGCTAGGTACTGGAAAAACTCCGCCATAGCCGCATGGTCTCGGCTATGTTCTCGCAGCCACTCCCGGTACTGTGGAGTGTAGTAGAGTGACTGCTCCTGTAGCCGCTGGGCCAGGCTCATTACTCTCCGTCCCTGAGCCAAATCTGGCCGGGGGTAGTGGGGCTGATAAGCTCGGCATCCTCCGCAGGAGGCGCCGGACGTGTGGCCTTTACCTTGCGGGGAGTGAACTCCTTGACCGGAGGCAATTCTTCCTCCGGTTCTTCTTCCTCGGTGAACATGTCAATCATCGGCTCGCCAGTGTTGAATACCATGTTAAGGCACTCAATGGAGCAGATGTGGATAAGCTCGTCAATCCCTGGGTGGTCAATCTTGATGGCGTGGTCTTCGGACTCGAATGGTGCATTACACCAGTCACAGACTGCGATTAGTGCCATTATTTCCTCTTTCTAGTTTCCTTGCGTTTAGCGATGGCTGCCTCATGTATGGTGTCAAGGGCTTCCTCGACACTCACCACCACGGCCCCGTAGCCCCCAGCTCGCTTGATTTCCTCAATGCGTTGGAGCTGTAGCCTGGTTGCCCGGCCTCGGGCATGTTCCTCGGACTCTCCTGGTTGTGGTGCTTTCACCTCAAGACCGACAAACGTGCCCTCGACCAGGGCAAAAATATCAGGAGTACCTGCTGGCTGATATTCTGAGCCATGTACTTTCATAGTCCAGGCTGAGGGCCAGGTGGCCGAGATAGCCTCGCGGATTTTCTTTGACAGCCGTGTTTCAGGCGTCATAGTATCTCCTTAAAACTATCTCGTACCAGCTTAGCTGAAATCCAAATCGTCCAAGTCTAGGTCGTCGTCGTCAGCAGGCTCTGAGACTATCTCAGCCTCAACCACGTCGTCGTCCTCCTCGATAACCTCTACGGGAGTGGCTACGGCATAGTGACCGAACGCGGTCACATTGGACTGAACGGACTTGACGGTTTCACCGTTCTTGTTGGTGAAAGTGCCCTCACGGTCTTCAACGGTGAGATAGACACGCTTGCCAACCCACTTGTCGGGGTCAATGGAGAGCTTCTTGGCGTCCACGTTCTTGCCGACGATGGCACGAAGCCACTGCATCGTCAAATAGCGAACGTAGTCATTGTCAGAGTTCACGACGCGGTGCATGAACATCTTGCCCTTTTCAGAGCCCTCCATGATTTCCAGGGTGACATTGACCATCTGGTTGCCCGAGGCCTTGGCCACGGTAACCTCAGTCTTGACAACTTTCATCAGGTGCTTGCCTGGCTCAATGCGACGCTCTGGTTGGTCTACATACCCAGATAAATCAAAAACAATACGACTGGCCACTGTTAATTACTCTCCTTTTGTGAGTGATTACACTTAGACAACGCCCTTTTATGCGCTGCCCTCTCTCTAGCACAAGCTCTACAAGCCCTAGAGAAATGACGATTTTTGCGAATGTAGGTATTCGCTTCGTCATATGGATGTCCTTTAGGGCAGTGTGACACACGCTCTAGTACATCCTGCTTGCGATGGCATTTAATACACATCGGCTGGTAGTTTTCTACAGAGTGTGAATGTCCGGTAGGTCTACCAACTTCGGACGCTTCGGATAGGGTCTTAGAGATTAAAGCCCACTCTTGAGCTTGCTCTCCGCACTCAACGCATACATGCTCTTTTGCGAATCCTCGCTCTGCTTTAAGGCGCATATGGATTCCTGAGTAGGTAAGTCTGTCTTTGTGAGAAAACAACTCACCCCTAACTGGCATCAAAGCCCCCCACGCCTAACTTCTTACCAATTAGGTCTAGACGGGACTGCTTAGCGTTTAGAAGCTCAGGAAGCACACCAACCTTATCGGCAGGTACGCGGGCTTTCATTGACTTGGCGGGATTAGTGCCAAAATGAGTTACATGCTCCCACTTTTCAGTATCCTCATTTTCCTCTACAGCCGTATAGAGAATGTAGTCAGGAGTGGATAGAATTTTAGGAATCGCGCCAGGCTGGCAATCTGGGCGTATCACGGTAAGCTCTTGGATTTCGTCCTCGTGTACCTTGGGTTGCGCTACCATAATAACGTGCATAGGCTCCTTGCGGTCACCGTCTGCCAACCCATAAAAATAGACCACCGTATCCTCCATAAAGGATTTGATATTGCCATATTGCTGGATACGTAGGGTGTCTGGTACGGCGTCCAACGTAGGAATACGCCCTGATTTCCCTTGCATCATTCGGATGCTCAATAACTGTAAAGCGGAGAGACTGTCAATTACAACCGCTCGATAACCGTGCCCGCCTTTTCGCAGAGAGTCATAAATACCGTCAAACTCTGTCAAACTCTGAGGGCGTACGATGTCAATGTTCTTTTCCCAGGGCGTGCCTTGGAAAGACCGGGTTCCTTTTTCAGAGGGTAGGTCAACATACAGCGTCTTACCTACCGTAGCGATGCTCGAAGCTAGCCGAGTTTTCCCGGAGCCAGGCTTGCCCATAATCAGGGCTCGCATATTATCGGTAGGCACGTTACCGGCCTTAAGTATATTCAACCCTGCGAAATTACTTAGTGTCATTTAGGCTCCTAATGCCTTGGTCTGGCGCTGGGCCCCACGAAGCTGTAGATAGGCTTGGCATGAGGCACAGAGACTCTGAGCGGATAATCCGTGAGGGGCGTTCTTTGAAGTGATGAAGTCGCGCCTACAGATTTTGCAAGTTTTCATTTTGTTCCTCCTTGTTGGTAGTAATAACTCTACGGGACGATTTGCCCGAATAGGTACTGAACCCTCGGGGTTGAGTACTTTACTTTCTCAGATAAGTATTTACTCGGTCCTCCATTGAGGCCCGGTCAAGGTGGGCTGAGTAGATTACCTCGTCAATGGTGCCTTTTCCAGCCATGATGTAGTAGTTCACATGCTCCTTTTGCCCGACCCGGTGGAGCCTATCCCGCGCCTGGATGTAGTCGGCACGGTCTAGCGGCAGGCTAGAAAAGATGGCACTATGGGCCGAGGTCATCCAGTTCAGGCCCGTGCTTACCGTCCTGACCTGGGCGATTAAGATAATCCGCTCGTCGGACGGGGCCGCGAACCGCTTGCCAATCTTAGCGCGCTCGTCCATCGGCACACTGCCGTCAATGGTCAGTACGGTGCCCTCTTTGGCCAGGGCCATGCGTAGGTCCTCAAGTTCCTGCTTGAAGTTGGTGAAAATGACAATGCGCTTGTCGGTCTCCAAAGTGGTCTGAACCAGGCTCTTGATTGTGTCGGCCTTGGACGTGCCCAGGCGTGAGATGCCCTCCCCAGCCTCCCCTGGGAGATATCCCGAGGATACCTGGCGCAAGCGCAGGGTTTTGGTCAGGGCGCTGTCCACCGTGAACGTCTGCTCGTTCTCTAGTTCTGTGATTAGGTCATTCTTAAGCTCTTTGTAGGCTTTGAGTTCCTTGGGTGAGAGCTTGAACGGTATGAGGGTGTCCGTGTAGGCTGGCAGGTCTAGGGCGTCCTCTTTCTTAACCGTGAGCGCCCTGCGCGAGAGAATCTCAGCGAACTCGTCCACGCGCTTATAGGAGATAATCTCCCTGCCCTGGAATCCGCCCATCACACAGAACTCGTTAAGAAACTGCATGTAGTTCATCTTGAACAGTTCGGGGTCAATAATCTGCATCTGGCGATACATGTCCTCTGGCCCCTTGGGCATGGGCGTTCCCGTCAGGCCAATCCTGCGGGGGATTACCTTGGCTATCCGAGCGGCAAGGCGCTGGCGGTTGCTGTACCTGCGGTACTGGTGAAGCTCGTCCACCACCATAACGTCGAACTTGACTTTCTTGACGGCGGCCAGGAGCTTATCGGCAAGGTTCTCCCCTGCCTTGTTGGTACGTGAGGAGAGTACGTCCACGTTGATTACCCACAGAATCAGGGCAGGGGCATCAAAGGGGCCCTGGCGCTCCCAGACGGACGACAGCTTGGGGTCGGGTAGTCCAGTCCTGATTTGCTCAATCTTCTGCTTGATGGTTCCCCCGAGGTTCCACACCTGTACCGCTACGTCCTCGGGAACCCACTTCTCGACCTCTTCCGGCCATACCCCCACCGCAGCCAGGGGTGCGACGACTAAGCCCGTCACAGTGCCCTTCTTGCGCGCCAGGGCGGATAGATAGGTGAGGGTGGTCAGGGTCTTGCCGGTGCCTGGGTCAAAGTGGAGCGTGCCCACGCCCTTGTTCTTGACCAAATGGCGCACGCCTTCGCGTTGGTGGTTATACAGCAAAGTACTTTCCTCCATTCGTGTGGACTAGGGTGCTATTTCGCAATGAAATACCTCGGAACTCATCATCCCAATCTTGAAGTTCCTGCCATTTGTCAAGTGAACGGGAGCGCCCCTCCTGGGCCAGTTCCTCCTGGCGCTGGGCCTCAGCAGCTTGGGCGCGTTTCTTGGTCAGGCCGCGTACGCGGCGATTTGACTTGCTCATACAAGATAGTGTAGTGTAGGTCTCATGGAAAAGCAAACGGCTGACAGTCAGCTAACAATCAAGATTCCCTCGTCACTCAAATCCCTAGTACGCGCCGAGGCCGTGGCTACTGACCGCTCGGTGGGGTACGTTGTCCGCAAGGCTCTCGAAGCCTATCTCAACACTGAGGAAAACTAGACCGTGACAAAAGCGTGACAGGAAGGATTGACTAATCCTAATGTCACGGTGTCACGGTTGTCAAGTAAATGTCCCTTTGTGTCGCCAATCCTGGCGCACACTTAACAAAGTAACTAGCAAGGAGAAACTCACTATGAGTACTGCTATTTTCCCTACTGTTCTGAAATACCTAGAAATCAGCGGCCAGGTGACAGAGCTTTCTAAGCTCAAAAACCAACTGCGCGACGAAATCGTCGCGGCTCTCCCTAACGGCTCCTACCGTCGCGGGCAGGTGAGCTTCACGGTCAGGCACACCCACGCTTGGAGTCAGAAACTTAAAGACAAGTTTGAGAGTGCTTATCCCGCGTCAGAGTACCCGGAACTATACAAGACAGTTCTGGATACCTCAAAAGCTTCTAAGCTCGTAGAGGACTTAGGACTTACGGGGTATGAAACTTCTCGAATGATTGGCTCTAACTTCTCTGGACGCGGGAAGAATTTTTCCTAATGTTTGAGTTCAACCCCACCCCCGCTTTGCAAGAGTTGGGGATGCCTATGGCCTTGGCCCCCGCCCACAAGTGCCGTAAATCCTGTCCAAGCGATTGTGGCATAATGTTTGACCATCCCCTCGGAGAGGGCAGGGTCAATGACCCCGACGTTTTACTAAACTTCCGTCCAGGTGACGGAGTGGTGGCAATGACTGGTACGGTGTTCGATGTCATTGACATTGACCCAAAAAACTCGGGCGAGAGCGCCAAGGTCACGTTCAACCGTCTAAAGGAGTTAGGGGTACTTCCCCCTATCCACGGTATTGCCTCTACCCCGTCTGGAGGGTTGCACCTGTTTGTAGCCCCGATGGGCTTGGGCAATCCTGTCTGTAAGCAGTTGGGCATTGACCTACGCGGCAAGGGTGGGCTGGTCTATACAGCCCCTACCGAAAAACCCTCAAAAATTACAGGCTCGTTTGAGAAGTACAAGTGGATTAAGAAACCCTCCCTACCCGAAGCTGGCTCGGCTAAGGTGTTTGCTGACTGGTACACCCAGGAGGTAGAGCGTATCCGGCAAGAGGCTTACGCTGAGCACAGTATCTCGCCCAGGGATGATGGCAGGCGACCGTCTCCAGTAATTACGTGGAAAGCAGACTGTGAGGTTGAGGGCCGTAATGAGACCCTGAACCGTGTCGTGGCCTCCCTGGCGTTCAACAGAGGCGAGGGGCGCACCGTAGAGCAGGTACACGAGGAACTGGAAAAGATGGGTATGAAAGAGTACCTGGATAATTCTGGCTTCCCCTACACGGAATACGCTTATCTGGTGCGTCGCACAACCTCCCAGCTCAGCCCGCTCTACGGCACCTCGGAGAGTGCGCCTCCTGTACCTACTCCTGCTGAGGACTCTGAGAATGATAATCATTCTCAAAATCCCTCGCCCACCTCTGAGGACGAGTGGGTAATCGTATCCGCTGACAGCATCACGTCCAGGCGTCGCACTTGGCTGTGGGAAAATGTGCTGTTGGCCGAGGCCCCCACACTGCTAGGTGGGGCTGGCGGTGAGGGCAAGTCTCTGTTTGCTACGCACGTCGCCGCCCAGGTGACACGAGGTACGTTACCTGGAGACCTGCACGGCGACCCTAGAAACGTCCTGTACCTAACATCTGAGGACGCCTGGGAGACTGAGCAACAGCCACGATTTAAGGCTGCTGGTGCAGATATGTCACGCATCCACACTCTGTTTTGGGGCGGCAACGCAGGGTCGCCAGTAATTCCTAAGTTCCCGAAAGAGGCCAAAAAGCTCCACTCGGTTATTCAGCAGGTAAAGCCCGCGCTGATGGTTATTGACCCCATTACCTCGTTCAGTGGCATCGAATCAGGCAACAACCCCACCCAGGTTAGGGGGATGATGGATTCGTTCATCAAAATCGCACAAAGCACCGGAACCGCGTGCCTGATTGTCCACCACTTCAATAAAGGTGGCGGCTCTGCCCGTAGCCTATTCTCCGGCGCCCACTCCTACCTGGATGCCGTGCGTGCGGGCATTGGGTTTGTCTACGACAAAGTACGAGATATGCGCTACCTGGGCGTGGTTAAGGGCAATTACTTACCCAAAGGGGCGGGGTCATTTGCTTGCCACCTAGATGTTAAGACCGTGACACTGGACGACGGCTTTGAACAGACTGTCCCCTACTACACGTCTATCGAACCCTCGGACGTGGACTTTGACGACGTGGTTGAGGGCAAGACGCCAGAGATTGAGTTCCCTGAGCCTACTTCTTCTTCGGCCGATAAGGTCAAAGAACTATTCTATTCTGGAGTAACTTCAGGCGCTGAGATAGCTAGACTGACCGGAATGACGCCTGAAGCCGCTAGAAAGGCCTTAAGCAGGCTTAAGAAAAGTAAGACAATGTAAGACAAACCGTGACATGATTTGTTCGAGTCACGTTCTAACTACGTACTCTGACCTGCAAAAAGACCGAAAACGTGACGCGTGACACCTACACACACTTTATAGGAAAAAAGTGTCACGGTGTCACGTTTTTGACTGCCCACTCCAAAAATGAGATACTTGCCTAGGAGGAACCCATGACCAACATCTGCTCAACCAAAGGGCACCTGCGCGTCGTAGAGCGTGCGCTTGAGGGCTGCGATTACGTGGCACTCGATACCGAGACAACCGGACTAGACCAATGGGCACCGGACTTCGCGCTGACGATGGTTCAGCTAACCATCGTGTCGCTAGTGCCGCAATACTCAGAGCGGACTTACATCGTCCCCCTCGACCACCCGGAGAGCGCGTTCCAGGGGCAGTGGCGGCAGGTGGCCAAGTGGCTGGCGCAAAAACTCCGCCCGCACAGACTGGTTGCCCACAATGCCGTGTATGACCTCATAGCCATTCTGAAAACCACGGGAATTGACCTCTCTGGCTCGCTTGAGTGGGATACGATGATTTCGTCACACTTGCTACGCCCGTCAGACAGAGCTTCAATATCCCTGAAAGACACGGCTGTTCGTGACCTAGGCGTAGCCAAGTGGGACGACGGCATGGCTGCCCAATTCAAGAAGCCAGGCGCATCCAAGAACGTGCCCATGTCAAACCTGGCCGAGTATGGCGCGCTGGACACCGCATACACCTCGCGGTTGTATCGGCTCCATTCAAGCATCCTCTCCCTGGACGAGGACATTGAGATTGAGTTCAAGCGGCTCAGGAACCTCCACGACGCCGTGGCCCTGCCGACCGTGCTAGCAACGATGCAGTTGCAGGTACAGGGCCTCCCTCTTGACCGCGAGTGGATTGAGGAGCGCATGGCAGAGGAGCGGGAGATTCAGGCAAAGGCCATGACCGAGTTCTCCTCCACCTACGACATCGAACTCTGGGAGGGTACAAAGAAAGCCCCACGCAGGACAGAGCCAAGCATACACGCCACTAGCAAATACTTCGTAGCCTGGATGGACCAGGCGGTAATGGACGGACATGCTGCGGTTACGGAATTGACCCCCAAGGGCAAGCCCAAGTGGGATAGGCACGTCATAGCCAAGCAAGTGCGCAATAATCCAGACGGAATCCTCGCCCCCATCCTAACGGCCCGCAAGGCGGGTAAACGCTTGGAATACCTAGGCTCAATGAACGAGTGGGATAGGGGGGGCTGGGTACATCCCAACTACCGCCCAGGCACGCTCACCACGGGACGATTAGCTTCTAGTGACCCCAACCCAATGCAGTGGGAATACGCGCTCAAGCCGGGCATAAAGGCTCCAGAGGGCTACTACGTCCTTGACGCGGACTTCTCCCAGGTGGAGCTTCGGGTGGCCGCTGACGTGGCTCAGATTCACTCGATGGCAGCCGCATACCTGGAGGGCGCTGACATTCACCGGCGCACCGTGGCAAATATGCTCCACAAGCCCGAGAGCGATGTCACCAAGGCAGAGCGACAGCTCGCCAAGGCTCAGAACTTCGGGCTTATCTTTGGGCAGGGCGTGGCATCGTTCAGGGATTTCTCAGAGAAGTCCTATGGAGTGGATTTGACCCTGGAAGAAGCCCAGGAAGCCTACGACAACTGGCATGGGGCATATCCCGAGGTAATTGAGTGGCACAAGGACGTTGAGTACAGGCTGTACAAGGACCGACAGATTACGTCCATCACGGGCCGGATACGCCGGTTCCCAAACCCGTGGGGGGAGAATCGCAACGCGGCGATTAACTTTGGCGTCCAGTCAGTAGCGGGAGACCTGTTCCAGATTGCCCTGGCCAAGCTGACCCAAGAGCGTGCCGAGACGGGCATCCTCCCCATCGCAGTCGTCCATGACTCCATCGTGGCCCTGGTGCCCATTGAGGGCTGGCAGCGGTCAGCACAGCACGTCCGTCAGGTAATGACTGAGTATGCTCCCCGCACCCTGGAAGAGAAGTTAGTCCACCGCCCCCTTTACGCACCATTCGAGGCAGGGCTTGTGGTGGGTACTAGGTGGGGTAAAGACGACATACTTGGAGAGGACGACGAGCTTGTGATACCCTAGTCGCATGGCTCAAACCTTTCTCTGTGACGTATGCCAAGCCGTTGCTGGCAATCCTCCTGTACTACGGTTACAGGCCCATACGTCGGTAATCGCTGGAAACTCCCCTGATGAGGGCTTTGCGGTACTGGATTTCTGTACAGTCAAATGCTTTGACCAAGTAAGCGACGAGGCACTACGCCGAGAGGAGCAGGACGATGCTGGAGATAGTATCGGACAGGATATCCCAGCAGAGTAGCTCTCCCGTAGCGGCCCTCACGGCCCAGACCTGGCTTGAATACCGTACAACTGGAGATAGCTGGAAAAAGTTATCAGCAACTCTAGAGAGTAAAAAAGGCACCTTAGTTGCGGATAGAACTCACTTAGATGTACTGTATAAGCTAACTCAAGAAGTAGAAAACCCTCAAGTACAGTTAGTTGTTTCTGCTAAGAGCATTTTAATGCCTTTTGGAGAGCTGTTAATCCAACAAGGCAGTAAAATAGTTGCAATGGACTTAGAAATCATTTCTATTTCAGAGGATGCTATTGCGGCTAGAGTACCTCAAAGAGGCATGTTATCTGATTTAGCGGCTGGAGCTTCTCTACAGTTCGCAGTGAGGTGGCTAGCCCAATGACCCTTTCCGCCGAAGAGGCCGCTGGCCTAGTTACCTTAGTGGATGCCCTGGACGAGAAAACCATGCGGGGCGTCCACCATGACCGCCTACGTGGGCGCAAGTGGCACGACATTCAGGACAAGGTACGCACCGGCGGCTATGGTGGACAGAAACTGCCCCTCACGGTGGCAGACCTGCGGGCACTCTACAAGGAGTACCTGAAAGAGTATCAGGGAGTAGAGGGAGACCTGTCGGGCCACCAGCGTCGTATGCTGGCCGAAGAGGCCTTTGATATGCAGATTAACGACCTATACAACACTCTCGACCAAATGCTTCCCCACGACCCCCAGCGCGCGCGGATTCATGGGGAGCTTACCCGCATCCAAGCGGCCAAGGCCAAGATTCTCGGATACGAGGCCGCGCTTGACCCCACGGACAAGGTTGTCCAACAGGCTGTCCTAGTGATAGGCAATGACCAGCGCACCTGGATGGAAGCACTCGCCGCAGGGCAGGAGCAACGTCCAATGAGGGAGATTGAGGCATAATGCTCCAACTCACCCGTCCTCCGTGTAACGACGAGGAACTTCATGCCCTAGTAGAGCATATGTGGGGTGTTCGGATTCCCAACACCGTCCATCCCGAATGTGTGGATAAGGGCCATTGTGCCCCTATGGACTGGTTTGCGGCAGTGTTCTTTAAGCGAGCCAAGAGGGCCTTTTCTATGGGTTCTAGGGGCCTCTCAGGGAAAACCTATGCTATGGCCGCCCTCGGCCTGACGATGGCTACGGTACTAGGGGCCTCGGTAACCATTGCCGCAGGCTCAACCCCCCAGACCGAGGCATCCCTTGAGCACATGAAAGCCATGTGGGAGCATCCAACTGCCCCTAGGCACCTACTATCTCGCATAACGGCGGATAAGCAGTACCTAACCAATGGTGCGGTTATCCAGTCCGTCACTTCCTCCGAGCGAGGCCTGCGTTCCAAACACAATGCTGTACTGTTGATTGACGAGATAGATGAGTGGGGAGAGGGGAACGGCCCCAAGGGGTTTACCCTACTAGAATCCGCCCAAGGTATGCCCATGACCCAACCCAACTGGTTCGACATGAAAGTAGGCCCTTACGTAGCGGGAACCTCCACCCTACAGCGCGTGGACGGTCCCTTTCAGAGGTACATTGACCTACTTGAAGATCGGGATGAAAAGCTGTGGGTTTGGTGTTACCGGGAATCTTTGGAAGAAAATGGGGGCTGGCTTACTTGGGAACAGGTAGAGCACAAGAAAGAAACCCTATCCCATGACCGATTCGAGCGCGAGTACGAACTCAACAAACCAGCGGCGGACAACCTAGCCATTGACCCCAACGCGGTGGAGAGCACATTCTCCATGCCAGCGCCGGGCCTCTATGACCAGGTGATTAAGCCCACCAAGGAAAAGGAAGAGTACTTTTTCGAGTCCTACAACTACTCCGATGATTACGTCATAGCAGCCGACTGGGCGCGGGTCAAAGACTTCACGGTCATCTCCGTGTGGAAAACCACAGGATTCCCGCATGTGCCGATGAGCCTGGTCTACTACTACCGAGCCAGGCATGAGTCTTGGCCCGACCAGGTGGACAAGTTCAACAAACTCCAAGAACAGTACAACGCCGAGGGCATCCATGACGCCACGGGCGTAGGTGACGTAGTGGCGGGTTTCGTGGCATCTCCCTCCCGCGTGTGGAACTTCAAGATGGCTGGAGAGAAGCGCACCAACATGCTCAACGATGCCATCAACGGCATTGAAAAGGGGAGGATGCGCTCCCCCAGGATTAAGTCACTGTACGAGGCCACGCGCTATGTCACCTACGACGACCTGTTCCGCGTGGGCGATAAGTATCACTTGCCCGATGAGTTCTGCTCCCTGGCCCTGGCCTACCAGACCCAAGCCTACAAGGCAGTAGGCGCTGCTCCCATAGGGTTCCCCCGCACTGAGGCCAAGTTCGACATTGAACGTCCCCGGCTGTACGAGCCAGGCACTAAGAAAGAGCCTAGCGAGTCCAATGAGGAAGCATGGGAGTATGACCTAGCTCTGACCGCTGACTCTTGGTTAGATAGTGGGTACAACCGGCTATACTAGCAGGTATGTCTATCTCTAGAAGAGTACCTTGGCCTACCCATGAGTATGATGCCACCCCTAAGAGCTATGTAGATTTCCTATCGGATGAGTTAAACAGGGCAGGAACTCTAGTCTTCGACACCCTTGAAGACATGAATCGGACTCGACCCAAGGATGGGCAGACGGCCTGGGTAGTCGAAGAATCTTCCATGTACACGGGAGTAGACGGAGAGTGGATTCTCACAGCCGGAAGTTCTACCGGAGGCGCCTACTTCCGCTACATTAAGGATGAAATAGAAGGCGGTATCAGTGATTTTCAAGCCTACATTGAAGGTCTATTAGAGAGTTTAGACCCCTTTACGGATGACGAACGAGCAGCTCTAGAGCAGAGCATCATAGATGGATATAAAGCCTTCCTAGACGCTGCTTTACAAGCCTATATGACAGAAATGGCCATTAGAGAGCTTATTGAAGATGAGCTTGAGTCAATAGGCACTCGAATAGAAGAGGCAGACGAGCGCAATAAGAAAGCCAGAGAGCTGCTACAGCACGCTCTACTGAGGGAACTCTCTGAGAGCCTTGCCAATGCTGACCTTGTCTCTAGGGAAGAGTATGAAGAAGCTCTAAATGACACCCTGACCATAATAAAGGGCAATACAAAAGTATTTTATCAGGATAATGCTCCAACCATTACACCTGACTTGGCCAACGGCAGCGTATGGATGGCCCCCTCTGGAAAGATGTTCATCTTTAACGAGTCCGTAGGGGAATGGCAATACTATGAGGTATATAAAGACCTAACCAGTCTACAAGATGACATAGATAGACTTGAGGGCAAGGTAATGACGGGCACTGGGGGTACTCGGCTCTTCTATCAGAGCTATGCCCCCTCTTCGACTGAGGACCGCCCCCTGGTGGTTGGAGATACCTGGTTTAACATCGGGCAGGGCTATGCCATGCGTCGTTGGGATGGAACCACCTGGTCAGAGGTGAAACCTGAGCTAAATGCCCTTGGAAATTCCGTATCGAATGAAATAGACTCTGCCACTCTGCTTGCTCGCTCCAAGAGCGCTACGTACTACCAGCCCAATATCCCTTCCCACGCGGATGCCCAAGCCAAAAACAGGCAGCAGCTTGAGGAGCATGACACTTGGTACGACACCTCCAGGGGCGTATGGTTCTCTTACGAGGAGAGCGAGGTCACGGGACTGGGCACGTTCGGGGGAACCGTTCCCCAGTGCCACCCCGCCCTCACCTGGAAGACAGGAGTGGCCCAGGTGTCCAATCTACCCACCACGGGAAATACCTTAGGGGATGCCCGCGTGGTAACGGCCACCAAGACCTCTTATGTGTGGGATGGTAGTGCCTGGCGTGAGGTGAATTGGACCCAAGGTCCCGCAGGTCCGCCAGGGGCTACGGGTTCTGTGGGAAATACAGGCCCCAAGGGGGAAACGGGACCCATAGGTCCCGCCGGACCTGTAGGACCTGTTGGTCCAGTGGGGCCAGCGGGCACGGGTCTCAATATCAAGGGCACGGTAATTAGCTCTAACCTACTGCCCAAGACGGGGCAAGTATTGGGAGATGCCTATGTAGTTGAAATCACTAGCCACTTGTGGGTATGGTCGGGAGCGGAGTTTACGGACTTGGGCTCTATCGTAGGGCCCCAGGGCCCTCAAGGTATTCAAGGACCTACCGGCCCCGTGGGACCCATTGGCCTGACAGGTCCTATTGGACCCCAGGGTATTCAAGGTCAAACAGGTCCCGTTGGCCCCCTAGGTCCCACGGGTCCCATAGGTCCTATAGGACAAACAGGTCCTACAGGTGCCCTTGGCCCTGTCGGTCCCGTAGGTTCCCAGGGTCCAATAGGTCCTCAAGGGGTCCAAGGTATCCAAGGTTTTCAGGGACCTGTTGGACCCGAAGGACCAGAAGGTCCAATAGGTCCCGAAGGATTAGTAGGAGATAGAGGACCCGAAGGACCTCCAGGGCCTGCCGGACCAGTCGGACCAGCCGGGCCTCAAGGTGTTCCAGGTAATGAGGGCCCTCCGGGACCTGAAGGCAAGCAAGGCTCACAAGGACCCGCCGGGCTGGGAATCCACCTGCTTGGCGCCTTTGAGACATTAGATGACCTTCACGCTTATGAGGCCGACCATAAGCAGGGAGATGCTTATCTCATCGAATCTACAGGAGACTTCTACCTGCGTGTCCAATATGACTACTGGGAGGAGGGATACTGGGCCAACATTGGAAAGTTGCAAGGACCTCAGGGCATCCAAGGTCCAGCAGGCATCCGAGGCCCTGAAGGTCCTTACGGTCCTCAAGGGAGTACAGGGCCTGACGGAGCCACCGGAGCTACAGGCCCCCAAGGCCCCGAAGGACCTGCTGGACCTTCCATCAAGATGATGGGATGGCGTGCCACTTATGAAGACCTGCCACACGGCGAGTTAAAATGGGGCCTGCAGGACGGAGCGGATGAGGACTCGGGCAAAGCCTGGACAGTGGGAACCGGGTCAGAACTCTGGGTGTGGCACTCCGAGGGATACTTCCGAAGTTATGGTGAGATTCGAGGTCCCGAAGGCCCGCTTGGACCTACGGGAAGTACGGGACCCCAAGGCATTCAAGGCAACTCAGGCCCTCAGGGTTCTGAAGGTCCCGCAGGGCCTCAAGGCAGTGCGGGCCCAGTTGGACCCTTAGGTCCCATAGGCACGCGAGGCCCCGCAGGGCCCGTGGGACCGCAAGGGCCCGTCGGAATGATCGGACCTGCAGGCACAGGATTCCAAGGGCCCGAAGGCCCCCCAGGGCAGCGAGGACCTGAGGGCCCAGAGGGACCCTTAGGTCCGGCAGGACCCGAAGGACCTCCAGGTGCGGGTATCACCGTCGTAGGAAACCTACCCTCCGAGACTTCTGCCAAACCCGACCGAGAGTACTCGGCTGGAGACACGTTCCTACTGGACACACCCACAGGAGCGGGCCTGGTCTATGATGGCACAGCCTGGCAGGTACGGGAACTGGTTACAGCCATCCCTGGTCCTCCCGGGGAGCGCGGCCCAAGTGGAGAAGACGGGATGCCCGGCCCCAGGGGCATTAACCTACAGCCCTCCGTGCTGTTTTCCAGGGATGACTTACCGGATGCCCCTGACGTGGGAGACGCTTACATCATTGATGATGGAACTATCTACTCTTTCGAGCGAGACGAACTAAAGGGAGATAGAGGGGAGCAAGGGGTAGGGGTAGAAGACATAATCCCCTGGTTCAGACTGACTAACTCTGCCACCTCACCCGATTTCGGACTAGATGGCATACCCGTACCGTATTGTACTGAGAACGACTCTACTTCATTCACACCTGCCCTAGCGGGCTACCCCGTCAGAATTGAGGTAGTCAATGGAGACCCCTGGCTGACTGGGGTCGGCACAGCCGCTCCCGTGTCTCTATCTAAGGTTATTCCCAACACATTCACGGCTAACGATGTCATGCACTTCTCCTTTGAGGCATATGCGCTCACTCCCGGCACCTGCACAGTCAGGTTACGCCTAAGTCCAGACGGATTCAATGGAGGGCAGACTTCAGACACTAGCCCTGTAATCTCATTGACCACTACTCCTACCACCTATTACGGAGCGATTAAGTTCCCAACTGTTTTACCCAATGACCAGTGGTGGCTATACTTTACTGGAGTAGGAGGAGCCGCCCCAGCAGCAGGTAAGGTCTACTACCGCAATCTGCGGGTGACTGTAAACGGGTATGTGCCCAAACCCTTAACTTTGACTACCAACTTAAACCATCTTTGGGTAGTAGAAGAAACTAAATTAACAGACGGTACTTCCCTCTATAGCACTCCTAGCCTACGAAGTGTAAGAGGAAGCAATGGAGCCACAGGAGCCGTGGGACCTCAAGGACCCCAAGGCCTACCTGGCGACGTAGGCCCAGAGGGCCCACAGGGTCGCGATGGAGCGGGCATTATGGGCCCGTTTTCTTTCGTTGTCAAGGAGGATGGTATACTCTACTTTCAGACAGATACCCTTTCCAGTGGCGCCTTGCCCTTTAGATTTGATGAGGTTACAGGGATGCTTTATTATCAGACGGAGCTATCAGCATGGCAGTAGTTGAAGTACCTATTGGATACATTAGAGGACCTCAAGGACCCAAAGGTGACAAGGGGGATAAAGGCGACAAGGGGGATACGGGCAGCCAAGGACCTAGTGGCACGATTACTAGTGCTACTGTTACTGGCCTAGCC
>JGI24703J35330_11748833_pt1 | contig 43212 bp, 41 predicted proteins | sample TergutNt197P1_FD_35330 | JGI IMG/M metagenome (IMG submission 35330)
GTAGCACATCCTGTTAGTGGTTTTCGTCAAAAACATTCTAACACGTGCTTCTTCTTTTTTCTTTCTCTGGGTTACAACATCTAGTTTACACTACCAATAGCCGTTAAATCATTGACATACCAATCGTTTAGTGCTATCATACTTAAATCAGACAATTAATTGTGGAAAGAAGAAGCCCAAATTCTCACCTGATTGACGTTCAAGTTGATAGGTCTAATGTCACTAAAATGTTACTTACATTTTTGATTATGACTTTTAACACGGGTGATACTTTCACGCGTGTTTTCTTTTGCGCAAGTTGTACTGAAAAGCAGACCCCAAGAACGAAAGTGATTGGGTAGGTCGCCCTTTCACGCCAAGCGTACTTGTAAGACTATCTGTCAGCATAGCTGCCAAGTCTTAAGGGCGCGGCCAGCGTCTTCGCGACGATGGAGCGATATAGAAGCGAACCTGAACTAAAATGGAGGTGAATGATATTAGCAGACGTGGGAATTTTAAACCGCCACAGCGGGACATGACTCCTATTAACGAAAAAATTCGTGCACATGAAATGCTTGTTGTTGGTCCAAATAAAGAACAACTAGGTCTTATGAAAAAAGCTGATGCACTTGATTTAGCAGCAGATAAAAACATGGATTTAGTTTGTGTAGCGCCTACTGCTGATCCAGTAGTATGTCGTATCATGGATTATGGTAGATACAAATACGAAAAACAACGTCATGAGCGTGAATCACGCAAAAAGCAAGTTACTGTTTCTCTGAAAGAAATTAGACTTTCGGCTAACATTGAAGATCATGATTTCAATACAAAGCTAAAGAATGCTCGGAAATTCTTAGAAAAAGGTGACAAAGTTAAAGCAAGCGTTAGATTTAGAGGTCGTGAAATGGCCAATACTAAATTCGGACTTGCGATGCTTAAACGCTTTGCAGAAGAATGTGAAGACATTGCTGACGTAGAAGCTCATCCGAAAATGGATGGTCGTCAAATGTTCTTAATTGTAGCACCGAAGAAGAAATAGTTCCTCTTCGAAATCAAATAATAGATTAATTAACAACTAGAGGTGAAAAAAGATGCCGAAAATGAAATCGCACAGAGGATCAATGAAACGATTCAAACGAACTGGTTCTGGAAAAGTAAAGAGACACCAAGCATATACGAGTCACTTAGCTAAAAACAAGACCACAAAGCAGAAGAAGCACTTGTCAAAATCTAAACTTGTATCAAGTGGAGATTACAAGCGCATCAAGGACATGATTTACAACAAATAAGTTATAAAAATAAAGACAGAGAAATAGATGACGCATAAGTTCATTTAGAAGTGAGGTTAGAGACATGGCAAGAGTAAAACGTGGGAATGTTGCCCGTAAACGCCGTAAAAAAATATTAAAACTAGCTAAAGGTTATTTTGGCTCGAAACACCGTTTATTTAGAACGGCAAATGAGCAAGTAATGCGCTCAATGCAGTATGCATACCGTGATAGAAAGCAAAGAAAGCGTGACTTCCGTAAATTATGGATCACACGAATCAACGCTGCTGCACGCATTCACGGAATGTCATACAGTAAGTTCATGCACGGATTAAAGTTAGCTGAAATTAACTTAAACCGTAAAATGTTAGCTGATATTGCAGTTAATGACGAAAAAGCATTTGCGGACATCGCAGAAGCTGCAAAAGCTGCAATGGCGAAGTAATACATTAAGTCCCGATTGAAATTCGGGATTTTTTAATGCTTAAAATGTGATCAAAATGTGATGGAAATGTGTTAAACTAAGGCTATATAAACGTTGGAGGATTTGTGTCATGGAGCGAATTTTAATCATTGAAGACGAAGTTAAAATTCAGGAAATTTTGACTGAATTTTTGCAGGAAGAGGGGTATGTTATCGATGTGGCAAACAATGGGATAGAGGGAATTGCTAAACTTGAGAAGCAGCCGTTTGATCTTGTTTTGTTGGATGTGATGATGCCGAAAATTGATGGTTTTGCAACCCTTGAGATCATTCGTCAAACGTCACAAATTCCAGTCATTATGATCACAGCCATGGAAGAGGAAGAATATCAAATAAAGGGATTTGATCTACAGGCAGACGATTATATCGTCAAGCCATTTTCCATGAACATGGTTACTCGTCGCATTGAAGCTGTACTTCGTCGGACTCAATCTGATTTGAAAAGAGCTACTGAATCGATTAGCCATAAACATGTGACATTAGATAAGGAATCTTGTGATGTGTACGTTTCAGGTGAGAGAGTGTCTTTCACATATAAAGAATACGAGGTTCTAAAGTTGCTAATGGAACATAAGAATAAAGTGTTTACTCGAGATGCACTCCTTCAACAGATATGGGGTTATGATTTCATCGGCGATGACAAAGTGGTGAATAACCACATTATGCGGATGCGAAAAAAATTGGGAGAAGACTTTATTGTGACGGTGCGAGGAATGGGATATAAGGTCGGTGACTAGGATGAAAAGTAGTTTACATGCAAAAATCTTTTTAAGTATGGCTGGGATTTTGATCGTCATTAGCCTATTAATTTTCGGAATGTTACGAATTGTCATGCCAATGACCTATGAACGAGAGTTAAATACGCAGTTTATGAACAACATGCAGCAGCTTGCTATCGAATTGGGTGAGACACCAAGGGCAGAATGGGAGCAACTACTGTTTACATTTGCTGTGGAGAATAACGCTCCAATGATTAGCATTATCGACGATAACGACCCATCACACAGCTTAAATGTCGGGATTTCATTTTACGAAGACGAACTAGATCAGTGGAATGAAAGCATGGGATTTGGCTTCTCTTTTGAATACAACGGCAATCCATTCTCGCTGATCTCTTCTGCAACGATCACTACCCGTGCCGTTGCTGATATGACACAGACTTTCCCTCAGGTTTTCCCTTATGTATTGGGTATGATTTTATTCGTTTCTGCTCTCACAGCTTTTTTCTATGCCCGCTTTTTGGCTCGACCGATTCTCGACATTAGTCACATCTCTAAAAAGATGGCAAGTCTTGATATGAGCTGGCAATGTGAAACATCACGTAAGGATGAGATCGGTGTTTTAGCCATGAATTTAAATGAGATGTCAGCTAAACTGGGTCACGCATTGCAGGAATTACAGCATGCTAACAGCCAATTACAAGATGACATTGAAAAAGAACGGGCTCATGAGCGCAGGCGCCGGGATTTTTTTACTGCGATTTCCCATGAGCTTAAAACACCAGTGACCATTTTAAAAGGGGAGCTTGATGGGATGATTTTGAACGTTGGTAAGTTCAAAGATCGCGATAAATACTTGCAAGAAGCTTATAAGACAAGTGAATCCATTGAAAAGCTTGTTGGGGAAATTTTGTTGTTAGCCAAACTTGATCAGATTGCTTTGAAGTTTGACAGTGTTGATTTATCTAGCATGATCCATGCTGTTTCTAATACTTATGAAACCATGGTTGAAGAGAAGGGGGTTCAAGTAAACCATGCACACGAAGACGATGTTGTCATACAAGGAGATCAAATCCGGCTACAAACGGTTCTTTCTAATGTAATCGGCAATGCCATCAAGCATTCACCTACCGGTAGTACGGTTAAAATTCATCTGACAAATGGATCGCTGTCAGTTGAGAATTCAAATGTTCAGATTGAAAAAAGTGAGCTTTCTAAACTGTGGGAACCTTTCTATCGAACCGATAAATCACGGAACAGGGACACAGGTGGCAGTGGTTTAGGATTACACATTGTTAAGACCATTTTAGATTTACATGATTTTTCCTACCAAATAAAAAACACCGAAAATGGCGTTAAGTTTACGATGATTTTTTAGCAGTGTGACCAAAATGTGATCAAACTGTGACCTACATGAGATGCTATGCCTTCATAATGGAGCTATTCTTATGGTAGGAGTGACTTAGAAATGAAGAGAACAATAATGGTAGCTATGTTAAGCATCGGTGCCTTGCTGACCTTAATTGCTTGTGAAGGAAATGGAACAACTGGAAACCAGAATCTTAATCATCAAGGTGTTAATGAAACAGGAATCCCGGCTTGGTTAGCCACTGGGATGGAAGTTTACCAGGGAGAAATTGATGCCACTTGTGACATCAACGCAAGTGAATGGTACAGCGAGGCAACTTCTGAAGGACTTCCTTCCATTGGTGACGAGTGGTTTATTCCAGGATTTATTGATGACCCTTTGGTTGAAGGTGCAGCATGTGTTGCTTACGAATTTGTTAGGCATCTATCAGAAATGGATGAGCTAGAGCGGTTAACTAATCTGTACGAAGAAGCATATGCGGTTGTTGATGCAACCTTGACAAGAGAAGCGGAACAACTGCGAGCTGAGTTATGGGCAGACTTTGTTGATGGTGAAGTTAATCCAAGAGAGGTTATTTTTCAAGCTCATTTTGGAAATGAACTTGGTTTTTATGGGAGATTAGGATTTGAATATCCCGTTGAAATTAGCTTCCAAGCTTTGGCTGAACGTGGTTGGTACTTCTTTACACCTGGATGGTCTCGTGATGTGGTAGAGAATTACATTGAGGCCGGAGAGGAATCCATCTATTTTGTTGGCGATTGGCTAGGGTATCATCCAGAAGAGCCGCTAATTGCCATTCTATGGCTTCCACCTTATTCACCGTTTGCTAGTGCTGCCGGTGGTGGTGGTTATGCCTTTGGCAATGGCACAGGCTTCTTTGCTGTTCACGATGGACTGGATCGTCACCCAAGTGTCTTTACCCACGAAGTTGTTCATGCGATTGTCGACCTTCATCCAGATATGGAACGAGGCGGATTACCTTTTGCACCAGCAAACACCACACTATTTGGATTTGATGGCGAAGACTTTGTTGAGCTTGATTATGCTGAACTAGACTTTAGCTTTAACGGTAGAGGGTATAACCACATCGATGAAATTTGGAATGAGTTAGAAGAATTGGCAGGATATTTAGGCTTTGAGGGCATGTCTACAAGTGGGGCTGATTTTTTTGAAGAAGGCTTATGTGTCGCTCTTGAATATTTGTTTTTAACCCAGGTTGAAAGTGAGTGGTACATAGAAAATCGTCTAGCACATCTTTCTAATCGAAGTTTGCAAAGAGGCGCCTCAAGAGAAGAGATCATTGGCTACGTCCATGAGCGTGCTCTGCAAGATATGAACTTCCATGATTTTGACGATGTAGTACACTTTGGTGAACATTACGGTGTTTTACAAGAGTACTATACAGCAGGCTCCTTTATTCTATACTTACTCGAATACCGAGGAACTCGAGAAGATTTCCTCCGCATCTATTCCGATTTTACTTTAATGGGAGAGGTCTATGGCGTAACCATGACAGCGATGATCGAATCATGGCTTGAATATTTGGATAACCTTTAATAAAAAAGGGGCTGGATCAAAAGTACCTTTTGAATAACAACTTTAAAATTACCCTTAACTCTACCTTTTAGAGAGTCTAAGGGTAATTTTTTTGATGAATTCACTATAGATATTACCCTCATCATGACCATTTTCCTCATTTAAGGGTAATTTTGGGATGATAACCACCCCTTTAATCACCCCTAAATAGATCGATTCTGCCGTTCAAGGGTAATTAGGATTACATCCTCCATTCTGATACAGCCCCTTTTTTATTTTCACTGATTTTCCAGTCGACTCATCAACCCTCCAACACAAAGGCCAGCAATCAAGCACAATACGGTCATCCAGCTCAAAGTAAAGTCTCTCGGAACAATCATGACGGTTGATGTAATAACAAGCCCGATAATGATATGGAAGACAGTTGCATAAGCGATCCTGAGTAAATAGGCGACTAGCTTAGCGGTTAGGAGAAAAGTTGTGACAACCCCGATGATCACGGGAGTCAGAACTGAAAAATCAACCTGACTAATGGCTTCGTTTAACGGTTGGTACAAACCTAAGTACATTAAAAAATTAGACGGGCTTAAGCCCGGAAAAGTGATTCCAAGTCCGATGATTCCCCCACTCAGGATCCAAGAAACGAAGCTAGCATGGCCTGCGACCTGAGTGGTCTGAGTTAAGGTGGTCAACCCGAAAAAAGAAATTAGGGCGACGCCAATGACCAGTAATACATGCCCTTTTTTCCGACCCCGAGCACCCGCCTGCTTAACCAGGGCAGGGAAAACACCTAGCATGCATCCGACAAAAAACAAGCTGATTTCAACTAAGTTGTACTCTAGCAAGTAGCTCAACAAATGAGACAAAGCGAAAACCCCAAAAATCCCACCGATGACCACCGGCAGAAAGAAGTGGACATTTTTCTTAAAATCTCGCTTCATATTGGAAGCAAAGCGAATCAAGGGCTCATAAAGACCGAGGATCGCCGCCAGCGCTCCACCACTGAGACCCGGCAGAACACCACCGATGCCGATTAAGATTCCTTTGATAAAATTGACCATGGAATTTCGCAAATTATCTCCTCCAAGATTCGTACTTATCTTTATCATTTTACGTTTTAATGATACAATGTATACATGTAAAAGGTAGCAAAAGGAAGAGCACTTATGTATAAATGGACTTATGCAACAAAAATTGGCAACGTTACCATCGGTGCTAGCGATCACCACATCACTTATCTGAAAACACACGATGCATGCGAAGGCAAGTTCAAAGAAACACCCCTGATTCAAAAAGCTTATGGTCAACTACTGGAATACTTGGGTGTCTCTCGGCGAGAATTTGATCTGCCTTTCCAGCTTCAAGGAACTGATTTTCAACAAAGGGTATGGAAAACGTCGTGCAACATTCCTTATGGAACAACGACTAGCTACAAAGATCTTGCTAAGACGATTGGAAATCTGAAAGCTGTTCGAGCCGTAGGAGCCGCTAACGGTCAAAATCCGATCTGGATTGTGGTGCCCTGTCATCGGGTGATCGGATCAAATGGAAGCTTGACCGGATACGGTGGTGGTTTGCCTTTGAAAAAGAAATTATTAGAATTGGAGTCGAGATACAATGAAGGTCATTAAAATAACCCCACGTGGCTATTGTCATGGCGTCGTCACGGCTTTGCGCATGGTGACTGATGCTATTTCCGATGCAACCATACCAAGGCCGATTCACATTCTTGGTATGATTGTGCACAATCAGAATTTAACGGAAGCTTTGGAGTCAGAGGGCGTAGTTACGGTAGATGGTACCGGGAAAACACGACTCGAATTGTTAGACGAGATCGATTCTGGGACCGTCATTTTTACGGCTCATGGCATTAGCCCGCTTGTTTCTCAGAAGGCGCGTGATAAAGGACTCCATTGCATCGATGCCAGTTGCAAAGACGTGATTAAAACCCACAACGTCATTGCTAACTATATCGATCAAGGTTTCGATGTGATTTACATTGGAAAAAAAGGGCACCCGGAAACGGAGGGCTGTCTCGGTATTAACGAACGTAAGATACATGTGGTTAGCCATAAAGAAGAAATTAAGGATTTAAACCTGGATAACACAGACATCGTGATCACTAATCAGACAACGTTATCGTCATGGGACGTAATGGAAGTTGCGGATGGAATTATGGCGAAATATCCGACAGCAGAATTTATCAAAGAGATTTGCAACTCGACGTTGATCCGGCAAGAAGCAGTGGCCGAGTTGGCAAAAGGGGCTGATTTAACCGTTGTGGTAGGAGACCCGAAAAGCAATAACACGAAGCGATTGGTCCAAATTTCCGAAGAAATTGCGATGACCCCCGGTATCCGGATTGGTGACCTGTCGGAGCTAGACTTGGTGCACCTACAAGGCGTGGAAACCGTCGCTGTGACATCGGGTGCTTCAACCCCGACCCTTATTACAAAAGAAGTCATTGATTTTTTAGAAAGCTACGACCCTTCCGACGTAGCGACTCATGATACAAGTTCAAAAATTAATGCAGATAAGATTTTGATGCGACGACGATAGGAACTGCCGAGATTGGCAGTTTTTACTGGATTGATCTTCCCTATAATGGCTTATATAAGAAAATCTAGGGAACCTCAGAATTTTGGATTAAGAATAATGTCTTCGATGATTTCTTGGATTCTACCTAACTCAGTGATGTCAGATTCAAAGGTAAAGATTAGATTTTCAAACAATTTGAAACCTAACTGATGAAAAACAACCATTTTACTTCGCATCTTTTTCTCATAATCAGGATCGTTAAGTAGACCAAAATGTTCCCAAGGAATCAACGCACCCGTATAGGGGCAAATGATAAGGAAATCAGGATAAATGACATGACCATCAAATTTCAAAGGCATCTCATAGATAAATGGAATTTTCTGATCCTTTAAGGGGTTGGTAATAATTAGCTCTGACTTAGATCTAACAAATGTACTTTCAGCAATTGGATATTTTAAACTTTCGATGAAGAAATCAGTGGGGGTACTTTTAAGCTTAAGCCAATCGCTATATTGAGAGTGGAAGAAATAATGCTGTGGAAAACCTTGGTAGGAAGCAGGCAGAGATTTGATGATGTCTTTGATTGAGAGTTTTGGCCTGGCATGCTCGGTTGCGCAGTAACATTTTTCCAAATGGTTTATCAGGAAGATAACTAACCTTTTTCGGCAATACTGTGCAATCAGCTTTTTATTTTTGGTGATATTGATCTCTTTGCTTTTGATTACTTGATAATAATATTGACCTCTGTTGACTCTCATACTTCCTTCAGGTAATGTTTGTAACTCTGACTTTAGTAGCGTCAGCAAGTTTTTGTGATGGTGAAATTTTTTGTTGCGTATGTAGTGCATGGGATAACCTCGTTTCTATTTATTTTATTGATGCTGACTTTCCCTATAAAATCGATATATGACACTTTATAGGGAAAATCCTCCCTATAAGTAGCCGAATATGGTAAAAGTAGGGAAAATTTTCCCTATAGATAGCTTATATGAGAAAATCTAGGGAAAACTCCTCCACAAAAACCTTTCCCTACTATTTATATACGCAGAAAAAATAAAAAAACCTGCTAAATTCCGCAAGTTTCTCAATGAAAACGCCTGACAAAGAAAATCCCGTCTCTGAAAAAATCAGAAAACGGGATTTTTTACAACTGAGCATTCTGTAGTGCATACTTTTTAAACGCTTTGGCAGCAGGAGATAAGTAACTATTACTTCGCGTTGCTAAATAAAAGAAGCGATCTGTGTCACAGTTTTCAATTTTAATCACCTTGACGTTCAAGTGATCAAGGATTGGCATCTTCGGAACCACTGCAATGCCAAATCCCTGGCTAACAAAGCCAGCCATCACCTGGTCGTTTTCAATCTCATGACTAATGATGTAATCCAGCCCTTCCTTCTCAAACAACTCGTCAACCACTGACCTTAAACCACTGGAATGGGAGAAAATGATCTGTGGGTATTTGATGGTTTTTTTCAAATTAATGGAATCGTACCTAGCTAATGGATGGTTGAGAGGAACGATCAGCACCAGTTCTTGTTTAGCTACTGGTGTAAACTCAATATTAGGCTCTTTTTTTAATTTGGAGGAGATGGCAATATCGTAGCGCCCTTCTCGAAGTCCTTTCAGGAGATCTTGCGTTGTATTAGCACCTGTACAAAAGCGGAAGCGATACTTCTTATCCTTATTGCTATCGATAAAACCGCGTACCATTTTCGGAATAAAATGGGTTCCAAGGGTCTGCAAAAAAGCAAGATCAATCAACCCTTCGCCATCACCAATTTCTTTAAGTTCAGACTTAATGGTATCAAAATCGGTCAATAACTTTTTTACTTCTCCAGCAAAAATTTCGCCATATTTCGTTAAAACAACGTTTCGACCTTTTTTCTCAAACAGTGGAATACCTAGCTCTTTTTCTAATGTAGCAATGCTGTTACTTAAGGTAGGTTGTGTAATGGATAGTTCCTCAGCAGCCTCTGTATAATGCTCCAACCGGGCCAATACTAGAAAATAACGCAAATGATTAAAACGCATGACGCCTCTCCTTTTCTTAACATGAGATAAATTTCGCCAGTTAAATATACCAGAAATTCACAAAAAATACCACAAAATAGTAAAATCATTCACAAAATCTATGAATAATGTGAATAAGTTCGATTGTTCACAATGTCGATCGGTGATATATTATAGCTAACAAAATATTTCACAAGGAGTGTATCACAATGAGTAAAGTATTGTCATGTCCAATCACCATTAGTTCGTTTACATTAGGGGAAGACGTGTCCTTTAGAGATCGTGCAAGAATCGCAGCATCTGCTGGATTTGATGGCATTGGTTTACGTGCTGAAAACTACGTAAAAGCCATCAATGAAGAAGGTATTACCGATGAGGAAATGTTAAAAATTCTTGATGAGTACAACATCAAAGTAACAGAAGTTGAGTACATCACTCAGTGGGGGACAGCTGCTGATCGCACGCCTGAGCAATGTGAAAAAGAGCAAACGATTTATCACATGGCACGTTTATTCAACGTTGGACATATCAATTGCGGGTTAATCGAAATGATACCAGAAGAGCAAATCGTTGTGGCACTTCAGGAATTATGTGACCGTGCTGGCGACTTAATCATCGGTTTAGAATTTATGCCTTACAGTGGTGTGTATGACCTGCCAATGGCGTGGCGTATTGTGGAAGCAGCTGGCCGTGAGAATGCTAAACTAATTTTAGATACGTGGCATTGGGCTCGCGCTAACCAGACAGCTGCTGATTTAGAAGGCATACCAGTCTCTAAAATTGTTTCCATTCAAGTATGTGATGTGTTAGAAACACCGTACAAAAAACTACGTGATGAGTCCTTGGCAGATCGCTTACCACCAGGACATGGATTTGGAGATTCAGTTGGCTTTATGAAGATGCTAATGGATTACGGGGTTGACCCAGTGGTTGTTGGTGTAGAAGTTATTTCTCACCGCTTAGTAGGTCAAGGATTAGAAAGAGCAGCACAGGTAAACTACGAAGCAGCAATGGACGTTTTCGCTAAAGCTGGATTGACAGTTAAGAAATAATAATTAAGGCGTTCAAAAGAAAGGAAAAAGATATTATGACGTTTCATAACCTATTTACTCCGGTAAAAATTGGAACGATGGAAGTTCCAAACCGTTTCGTTGTTCCACCAATGTGTAATAACTTTGCAAGTACGAATGGTTCACTAAGCGATCAGTCCCTTGCCTATTACGCAGAACGTGCGAAAGGTGGGTTTGGACTTATCACCATCGAAGCAACCGTTGTTGATAAAAAAGCAAAAGGTGGGAGCAATAAGTCTTGCTTATTTGATGACAGCACCATTGAGGGATTAAAAGCTGTTGTTGACGTTTGTCATGCAGAAGGAAGCAAAGTATCGGTTCAGCTCCAACATGCCGGACCAGAAGGGAATACAAAAGTTACTGGATTCCCATTACGGGCAGCCTCGGCGATTCGGGCAGCCTCTCATAGAGAGACGCCAATTGCTATTTCTCGAGATGAAATTTATGAATTAGTAGAACTATATGGGGATGCAGCTCTAAGAGCAAAGAAAGCAGGAGCAGATGCGGTAGAAGTTCATTGTGCTCATGGATATTTGATCAACAGTTTCTTATCGCCACGAATGAATAAACGTGTGGATGAGTTTGGTGGAAGCTTTGAAAATCGCATGCGAATTGTTCGCTTAGTCGTTGAGAACATTCGTCAGAAAGCCGGCGACATTGCCATTCTATGTCGGATGAACAGTACCGATGACATTCTGGGTGGGATTTCCATTCAAGATGCAACAGTTATCGCAGCTTACATGGAAAGCATTGGCGTTGATGGCTTAAATGTCTCTCGCAGCGTGCACTTGCGTGACGAATACATGTGGGGACCAACCGCCCTACATGCTGGATTTAGTGCCGACAACGTACGTGCCATTAAACGTGCGGTGAGCATTCCAGTTATTGCCATCGGACGCTTTACAGAACCACATTTAGCAGAGCTAATGGTTCGAGATGGGTGTTGTGATTTGGTTGCCTTTGGTCGTCAAAGCTTGGCCGATCCATATCTACCTAAAAAAGCAAAAGAAGGTCAACTGGACGATTTATTACCATGTATTGCCTGCCACCAAGGATGTGTAGCTAACATGTATTCAGGTGCACCAATCGCTTGCTTGGTTAACCCAGCTTTAGGACGTGAGGAAGAAGTTCAGAAAAAAGCTGAGACACCACAGAACATTATGGTAATCGGTGGTGGTGTTGGTGGACTTTATGCAGCCTGGACCGCAGCAGCCAAAGGTCATAACGTGACCTTATACGAAGCATCAGATATACTAGGAGGACAAATGCGCTTAGCAGCTTATCCACCAGGAAAAGGTGACATTACTAACATGGTTCGCAGTTATATTAGCAAATGTGAGCAGTTTGGTGTTACAATACATATGGAAACTGACGTGACAATGGACCTTGTGAAAACTGAAAATCCAGATGTAGTCATTGTCGCAACGGGAGCGAAGCCATTAGTCTTACCAATTCCAGGTATTAACGACAGCGGTGTTTTACATGCAGTTGATGTACTAGATGGCAAAGCTGAGTGTGGTAAAAAAGTGTTGGTTATCGGTGGTGGGCTTGTTGGATCAGAAACAGCTGCTTTCTTAGGCGAGTTAGAGCACGATGTAACGGTAGTTGAGATGCGTGAAGACGTAGCCATGGACGTGATTGGTGAACACCGAAAGTTCTTAATGAAAGACTTTAGTGAGTATGGCATTGATAAAGTGACAAGTGCTAAAGTTAGTAGCTTCGTAGAAGGTGGTATTACATACACCGCCCCAGAAGGAAACAACGAGAAGCGTATTGCTGGATTTGATTCTGTCGTATTAGCTATGGGAGCAAAGAACTACGACCCATTAAGCGAAGAAGTAAGTAAATTAGTGGAAAAGACATTTGTAATTGGGGATGCGGCGCGTGCGAGAAAAGCATTAGATGCGACCGCCGAAGCATTAGAGGCAGTTTTAAAGATTTAGTTGAGGATCAATTGGGGCAAAAAAACTTAAATCCAATTGGAGGAATTTTAAAATGAGTACAGTAGCACAAAGTAAATCTGGTTTTCAGTCAAATTATTTCTCAGCACTATTTTTGTGGATTAACTATGCATTCCAAGGGATTGCAACCATGGTTATTGTTCTACAAGGAGATGCCATTACAGAGCGTCTAGGAACAGACATGGCAGGAATTGCCATCATCACTTCTTATATTGGTTGGGGACGTTTATTCACCGTTATACCTGCAGGTTGGCTATCAGATCGATTCGGTAGAAAGCTCAGTGTTTTACTAGCTATGGCATGTTACGCTATTTTCTATGGTGGGATTATGATTAGTACAAACATCTGGATGGCGATGGCATTTACAACTTTCGCTGGAATTGGTAACTCTTTCCTAGATACTGGAACCTACCCATCTTTAACAGAACTTTTCCCGAACCATGCAGCAGAAGCAACGGTATTATTGAGATCTTTCATTACCATTGGACAATTCTTATTCCCATTAGGAGTAGCAATTATTATTGCTAACGATTTATGGTATGGGTGGACATTTGCAATCTTACTTGTGTTGTTAGGTTTAAATGCAGTCATGATCTTTATGCGTAAAGACTTAGGGCATCGTGGGACAGCAAAGATGACAGAAGAAGAATTAAAAGAGGTGGACTCGAAAAAAGTGCTACCTGCCAATCAAGATGTTGAGTTAAATGGAAAAGCGAACTTCTGGTTAGAGGGAGTCGGACTTATCTCTTTAGGATTTACAGCTGTAGCAACCTTCTCTTTAATTGGAACTTGGCTGCCATTCTTTGCTCGTGAAGTAATGGGTATGGAAGCAGTAGAATCTACGCTATTATCAGCTTACTATAGTGCAGCAGCCTTTATTGGAATCTTTATGACTTCTGCTATTATTATGACGAAAAAAGCAAAGCCAACGACGGTACTTCTTTGCTGGACAACTATTTCCCTAGTAGCATTAATTGGTCTACAATTAGCCCAAACACCAACGATGGCAATCATCACAGCTATCTTAATCGGTTTATTTGCTGCGGGAGGATTATTCCAGTTGGCACTTGCTGTATTGCTTGATCTATTCCCAGGTGGACGTGGAAAGTTAACAGCGATGATGTCTTTTGCGGCAGCAATTCAAGCATTGGTTATCCCATTAGCTACAGCTAGAATCGTTGATACTAACCCTGCAGTACTCATTCTTTTCATTATTGCTATAACGGCAAGTAGTGTGGTTGTATCCTTTATCGTAAGAATCCGTCATAACAAGTTGACGCGTCCTGTAAATTAAAGGAGGTCAAATCAACATGAATAAATTCAACGCATTATTCCAACCGTTAACGGTTCGGAGCATGACCTTACGAAATCGGATTGTAATGCCTCCGATTGGATCGAACTTCGCTAATTTAGATGGTTCGTTCCAAGAAAAGCATTATTCTTACTATAGCCAACGCGCTAAAGGTGGAACAGGTTTAATAACCTTAGAAAACGTATGTGTTGATTTCCCGTTAGGATCTAACGGGACAACGCAACTTAGAATGGATAACGACCAGTATCTTCCTGGTTTATGGGAGTTTAATGAGCGGATGCACGCTCACGGTGCTTGTACATCGGTTCAAATCAACCATGCTGGCGCTTCGGCTTACCCAGGTCGTTTGAACGGTGTCCAGCAAGTGTCGGCGTCAAATATTCCGTCTAAGCGTGGCATGGCGATTCCAAGACCTTTAACCGTAGAGGAAATTTATGAAATTGTAAACAAGTACGCTGAAGCTGCTAACCGCGCTATGCGTGCCGGATTTGACTGTGTGGAAATCCACGCTGGTCACTCTTACTTAATTAGCCAGTTTTTATCGCCGATTTACAACGATCGTACCGATGAATTTGGTGGTAGTAAAGAAAACTTAGCTCGCTTTGCAAAGCTTTGTGTGGAAGCGGTTCGTGCAGCTGTGGGACCACATTTCCCAATTTGCTTACGTATTAGTGCGGATGAGTTCTTAGAAGGTGGAAACACCTTAGAAGATACGCTAGAATTAATGGATTTCTTTGTGGAAGAAGTAGATATTATCAACGTATCGGCAGCTTTGAACGATAGCATTCAGTATCAAATCGATAAGATGAATTCACCAGATGGTTGGCGAACTTACTTAGCGAAAGCCGTTAAAGAGAAGTATCCTGAGAAGGTGATTATGACCTCTGGAAACATCCGTAATCCAGAAGTAGCGAATAGTATCGTTGAAAGTGGCGATGCTGACTTGGTTATTTTAGGTCGCGGATTGATTGCTGAGCCGAATTGGGCAAACAAAGTTCAGAACGGTCAAGAAGATTTATTAAGACATTGTATTTCTTGTAACATTGGCTGTGCCAATCATCGCATTGCCACATCACGTCCACTGAAGTGTACCGTCAACCCAGATTTAATCTTTGAAGACGCTCACATGCAGACACCACTTACTGCTCCTGTAAAGGTAGTTGTGATTGGTGGTGGAACTGCTGGAGTAGAGGCAGCTGCAACGGCTGCTGAGGCAGGTGCCGATGTAACCTTGTTTGAAGAGAAGTCTTATTTGGGTGGATTAGCGTGTGAGATTGCCAGGTTACCAGATAAGTCACGCATTAACGACTACATTGGTTATTTAGTAAACCGTGCTAATAAGTTGGATAACTTAGAAATTAAGCTAAATCACAAAGCGACGATGTCAGACGTTGAAGCGTTGAGTCCGGATTTCGTTATTAACGCAACGGGTGCATTACCGGTGTTGCCACCAATTAGCGGGTTAAAAGAGCAGTTAGAAAAAGAAGATCGCACGGTATTCTCCATTTTCGACTTGCTTGGTGACATGGAGAACTTCCAAGACTTCGAAGGCAAGCGGATTGCCGTTATCGGTGGTGGAGCCGTTGGTTTGGATGTTATGGAGTACTACGCCGAGCGTGGAGCCAAAGAAGTTCACGTCGTAGAAATGCAATCTGAAGTTGGCAAAGACTTAGACTTAATCACGAAAATTACCATGATGGACATTGCGAAAGAGCATGGTGCCATCTTCCATGCCGATACGAAGTTGATTAAAGTTAACGGGGATTCGTTCCTTGTAGAAAAAGATGGGAAAGAAGAAGAAATCTCCTTCGATCTAGGGTTTGTATGTCTTGGAATGCGTGCTAACGCCCCGATGATGGACGAGCTACAACAATTTGTTAATAAATCAGGGGCTACACTCGTTAACATTGGCGATAGCAAGCGTGCTCGCCGCATCATGGAAGGAACTCGCGAAGCTCGTGACGTGATTAACTTGATTCATCGAAAAGCAGAGCAACTAGCTCTAAAGAAGTAAATTTTGGAGGAAAAAATCATGGCAGATAGAATTGATGCAAAAACATTATTAGTTGGGTTAATTGCGACACCAATCCGTCACAGTTTATCACCAACCATGCATAACGAAGCATTTGTAAAGTTAGGATTAAACTACACGTACCTTGCATTTGAAGTCGGTAACGAGGAATTAGAAAATGCGGTAAACGGAATCCGCGGACTAGGTTTGGTTGGATCTAACGTATCCATGCCTAATAAGCAAAAAATCTTACCGTATTTAGATAAATTATCACCAGCTGCTGAATTAACAGGGACGGTGAATACGGTGGTTAACGAAAATGGCGTTTTAACTGGTCATATCACCGATGGAACTGGATTTATGATGTCCTTAAAGGACGCTGATGTTGATGTGATTGGAAAAAAAATGACCTTATTTGGAGCAGGTGGGGCGGGAACGGCCATTGCAGTTCAAGCAGCTCTAGATGGTGTCAAAGAATTATCTATTTTTAACCGTAAGGATGAATTCTGGTCAAACGCCGAAAAAACAATTCAAATCATTAATGAAAAAACAGACTGTAAAGCGACGCTATACGATTTAGCTGACAAGGAAGCACTGCGTCAAGAAATCTCAGAGAGTTACTTATTAGCAAACGCAACAGGCGTTGGAATGAAAGGTGACCTGCAAGATGAAAGTTTAGTTCCAGATAAAGATTTCTTACGTCCGGATCTAGTGGTTGCTGATGCGGTTTACATGCCACCACGTACGAAGCTGCTATGCATGGCTGACGAAGTTGGTTGCACGACGGTTGAAGGTATCGGAATGATGATCTATCAAGGTGCAGCAGCATTTAAACTATTTACTGGTGAAGACATGCCAGTAGATTACATTAAAGAAGTTTTCTTCTCAGAGTAGAAGAACAGGTGAAAAAGGCGAGTGATTGGTTCCATTGCGCCTTTTATCAAAACGATCAAGCAGTGTTAAAGGAAGTGTTTTTATGAAAACTGTAACCGTTAGGGGCGTCACTTTAGGTGAAGGGGCTCCAAAAATTTGTGTCCCATTCGTTGGTAGAAACGAAGCAGAGCTATTAAATGAGGTAGCCAACGTTGCTGATTTAGATTTCGATATTATTGAGTGGCGTGTTGACCACTTTGAAGACGTTGATAAGACAGATAAAGTTAAGGCGGTAGCTGAGAAGCTACGTGCTGAGCTTGGTGAAACGCCAATATTATTCACCTTCCGCAGTCATAAAGAAGGTGGTGTACGGGATTTTGCTGATGCAGATTACTTCGCATTGAACGAGGCGATGATTGAAACAGGGCTTGTTGATTTAGTAGACGTTGAGCTATTTATGGGTGACGCTGGTGTTAAGGTGGTTGTCGCGAAGGCAAATGCTCACAACGTGAAAGTTGTGATGTGTAACCACGATTTCGATGCGACGCCGGCTAAAGAAGAAATTGTAAAACGTTTATGTATGATGCAAGATTTAGGCGCGGATGTATGTAAAATAGCAGTGATGCCGACTAGCTCAGATGACGTTTTAACTCTGTTATCAGCGACCAACGAAATGTACAAGGAACATGCAAAATGTCCACTTGTGACCATGTCAATGGGTGGAACGGGGATGATTAGCCGCCTATCTGGTGAGATTTTCGGATCGGCGATGACCTTTGGAGCGGCGACCAAGGCTTCGGCACCAGGACAAGTTCCAGTAGGAGAATTGCGCCAGGTATTAGATTTACTTCACAGGAGTTTATAAGGGAGAGGTTTAAATGCCAGTTGTTAACATTAAGATTTTAGATGGACGTACCGTGGCTCAGAAGAAAATGCTCGTTGAAAAAATGACCGACGCGATTCTGGAGTCCATTGATACGGAGCGGGATCATATCTCGATTTTCATCGAAGAAGTAAAACGGAGCAATCATGCCCTTGGTGGTGTGCTGATTAGTGAGGAAGAGTAGTCTCGATTGAGGCTATTCTTTTTTGTTAGAACATCGGATTCAACACGACTCTCTCAATCAATTCCTCAATCCGATTCGCATCTTCAATATCGGATTCGAAGCTGTGGATAAGATTGTGGAAAAGTCTAAAGCCAAGATCGTGATAAAGCTGGATTTTGTCTCGCATCTTTCTTTCATAACCGTCTTGATGAAGGGCTCCAAAATGTTCCCAAGGAATCAGCCTACCGGTATAAGGACATAAGAGGAGGAAGTCTGGGTAGATAGGTTTGCCATCTGTTTTAAAAGGTGCTTCGTACAGGAAGGGAATCCCTTTGGTGTATAGGTGGTTAGCCGTAATAGATTCTGACTTTGATCTAACAGAAATTCCTTTCAAAGTAGGGTACTTCAAATTCTCGGTATGAAACGTTGTAGGTGGGCTCTTCATTTTCAACCAATCGCTATATTGAGAATGAAAGTAGTAATGTAGCGGGAAGCCTTGGTAAGAAACTGGCAGTGACGCGATAATTTCTTTGATTGAGAGTTGTTTGTGGAGGTGGGCTGGCAAAGTACGTTTCTTTTCGAGATGCTTGATTGGGAATAGGACTAAAGCTTTTCGGCAGTATTGCATAATTAAGTCTGTATCGCTTGTGACCCCAACCTCCCTTCCCTTAACCTTTTGATAAAGAGAGCCTCCACCACTACGCTTCATGCTTCCTTCAGGTAGTGACTCTAGCTCTAACTTCAGAAGTTTGAGTAGATCGGTATGGTAATGGATCTTTTTATTGTATAGATAATGCATGATATAACCTCACTTTTTCTACTTTCTCTGGACAACACCCCTTCTGGCTCTATGTCGCCTTACATGGGTGTTAAAACACCCATAAGGGCACGATTTAATATGATAGGGGTGTTAAAACACCCACATTGGCTTTCTGAGAAGGCGGAAGGGGTGATCTAAAACTACCCTCTAACCCTTATATACGCATAAAGCTGAGCTTAGTGAGGAACGAACTTAGCGAAACTTATCCTCGGGAGGGAGAAATTCAAAAAAACCGTCTAATTTCAGCAAGTTTTTAAATGTAAACGCCACCCATCGTCGGAAAGGTTGAGAAAAAAGGGCTTATCTATACATACCTTACCTTTTCGGGTATAATTTAGACCTAGGTGAAGCATGAGCCGTAGCTCTATACAATGCCAGAAATAGTGAAATTAGCTTCTGAGTGAAGCGTAATTGAACATTTAGTGGTATAATAGTAGGACTTCAAGCCAGCAGCTTGACTAACCCCATTAAAAGGAAGTAACCATCATGAACATTCAAGACTTAAGCATCAAACCATACATCAAAAACGCCCTCCTAGATCTCAACTTCACCGAACTCACACAAATCCAACAAGAGGTCGTTCCGCTAACACTTAAAAAGACCGATATCATTGGGCAATCTCAAACAGGAAGCGGGAAAACTCACGCTTTTCTGATCCCGATTTTCGAATCCCTCAACGAATTTGATCCAAAAGTACAGGCGGTCATCACAGCTCCAACCCGCGAACTAGCCGAACAAATCTACCAAATGGCGGCGCACATTGCTAGTTTCTCCGAGGATCCAATTCACGTAGCTCGCTACATGGGTGGCACCGATAAGAAGCGTACCGTTGAAAAGCTGAAAAAACAACCTCACATTGTCATCGGGACACCAGGTCGCATCAACGACCTTGCCATTAACGAACGGGTACTCCTCGTTCATACTGCACACCTATTCGTAGTCGACGAAGCCGACATGACCCTGGAATCTGGATTTCTGCAAGACATCGACCAAATCGCTGGCACCATGGATAAAAACCTCCGGATGATGGTCTTCTCAGCCACGATCCCACAAGGCCTCAAACCGTTCCTCAAAAAATACATGCAAGCGCCAGAACATATCCACATCTCGCCACGTCAACAAACAGCCGTCAAAATCGAGCACATTCTCTACCCAACCAAACACAGGTCTCGGATTGACGTCCTTAAAAAAGTCCTTAAGCCGCTGAACCCGTATCTGGCTGTTATCTTTGCTAATACGAAGAAAACCGCCGCAGAAATCGCAAACGAACTGAAAGCCGCTGGCTTTAAAGTAGGTGAGATTCACGGTGACCTAGAGCCACGTGCAAGGCGGCAAACCATGAACCGGATTCGTAACCTAGACTTTCAATATATTGTTGCGACGGATATTGCCGCCCGAGGAATCGACATTGAAGGGATCAGCCATGTGATCAACTTCGAATTGCCTGCTGACCTAGAATTCTACATTCACCGTACAGGGCGTACGGCTCGTGCCAGCCTAGATGGAGTTGCCATTACATTATTTGACACTAGCGACGAACACGCTTTAACACAACTGGAATCAAAAGGAATTACCTTTGCCTACAAAGAATTCAACCGTTTTGGTGAACTGATGGACGCTAATCAACGGAATCGCCGAGTATCGAGGGTTAAGCATGAAAATGAAATCGACAAAATTGCGAAAGCAAAAGTCCGGAAGCCAAAGAAAGTATCACCAGGTTACAAAAAGAAAATGAAAGCCCAAATGGATAAAGTCCGTAGACAAGAAAAGAGGAAGCGCGACCATGGAGATAAGCGAAAATCATGACCTATCAAGTGAAGAAAATCGTTTATTTAGTCACCTTAATTGGTAGTGTGGTCATTTCACTGGTAGGGTATATTTTATTTCGAAATATGCTTATCTGGTGGATTGGACTTGGACTATGGAGCTTGGCCACATTATTTGAATTCACCTTATTGCGTTGCCCACATTGCAACGAAAGGATTCGAGGCAAAGGCCTTTGGATAAGTACAGCTTATCTCATTAGGCAGATGAAAGTTAAGAATTGTCAAAACATGGCATGTAGAAAGCCGTTGGTTTAGGAGAGGAAACAGATGAAAATAGGAAGTCACGTTGGGATGGCTGGTAAAAAGATGCTAGTCGGTGCCGTAGAAGAAGCAATGGGCTACGATGCTAACAGCTTTATGATCTACACCGGTGCGCCACAAAATACAAGGAGAAAGCCCATTGAAGAATTGAACGTTGAAGCAGGTTGGGAGCTGATGAAGGCCAACGGCTTTGATGAAATCATCGTTCATGCCCCTTATATCATCAATCTAGCTAACACCGTCAAACCAGAAACCTTTGAACTTGCTACTGAATTTCTGGCCAAAGAAATAAAGCGTAGCGAAGCCATCGGTGCTAGGACCATCGTCCTACATCCAGGTGCACACGTTGGTGCTGGAGTAGAAGCCGGCTTGATGCGTATTGTAGAAGGCTTGAACATGGTATTAAGAGAAGATATGAAACTGACCATCTCACTTGAAACCATGGCGGGGAAAGGAACCGAGATCGGTCGTTCATTTGAAGAATTAGCCTACATTATTGAAAACGTAAAACTTAGTGATAAATTGGAAGTGTGCTTTGATACCTGTCACGTTCACGACGCCGGCTACGACATTGTGAACGATTTTGATGGGGTCATGGCAGAATTCGACCGTATTGTTGGCAAAGAGAAAATCTCTGTTTTCCACATTAACGACAGTAAAAACGTGGTAGGTGCTAAAAAAGACCGTCATGAGAACATTGGATTTGGTGAGATTGGTTGGAAAGCTTTGGAGTACATCGTTCATCACACGGATTTCACTAGCGTCACTAAAATCTTGGAAACACCGTATGTCCCAACCTTAGAAGATCCAGATAAAAAAATCGCTCCATATAAACACGAGATCGCCATGCTTAGGTCTCGCGTATTTGATGAAAAACTCAAGCAGAAGATCGTTAATTAAACGGTCTTTTTTTCAATTGTAAAACTTGCAACACGAACCATGATCTGATAAAATTTCTACTAGTAACACGAACCAAAGAGCAAACGATAAAGCTGCCTTAAAAAGATGTGAAGTTAAAAATGTTCAGCATGAGGGAATGGGAATCAAATTCAGAGCGACTGGTCTTGTTTCAAACGTCCTTATCCAACCAAAACACATTAGACGCTTCCAAAATTTAAGGCAGTTTTTTATATTCCAAAGGAGGAATAAGTGATGAATAAAACGTTAAAAAGGTTAGGTCTAGCCAGCACCTTGGTGTTAACACTGATCATTGTAACTGCTTGTGCTGGAGATAGTAGTGAAGGGGGTGAAGTAAGGGATGAGCTAGTGATTGCTATGGCTCAAGAGCCAAGATCTTTAGATTTACATCGAACCAACGATAACCCAGCTGCCATTGTTACCCGCCAAATTTTTGAAACTTTGGTTTTACAGGATGAGAACATGGACATTCTTCCAGGACTTGCCCATCATTGGGAGCCGTATAACGACCGGATATGGGAATTCCATCTAAATGAGGGGGTCTACTTTCATAATGGAGAACGCTTAACGGCTTATGATGTAGCTGCCAGTCTTACAAATGCCGCTCAGTCGCCACAGGTGGCAGCTGTTATGTCGATTATTGACGTTGATACCATTGAAGTTGTAGACGATTTAACTGTCCGAGTGGGAACAGCAGAGCCATTTGCGCCATTCTTAAGTCACTTAGCTCATACAGCAGCTGGTATCATGAATGCAGATGATCTTGCCAATGCTGAGGAGCCCGATGACGCAGATGATTTCACAACTAACTTAGACCGCCACCCAAATGGGACAGGTCCATTTATGGTCGTTGATCCATTAGAGTGGGTAAGTGGATCCCAGATTACGTTACATCGATTCGAGGACTACCATGCAACGATTCCAGGTCGTGACTTACCATCGTTTGAGACAATGATCTTTATGTTTATCGGTGACCCGACTGCAAGGATGGCAGCTCTTGAAACAGGAGAGGTTCACATTGATCTTAACCCAACTGTTGAAAACTTTGCTCGCGTCGAGAGAGAAGATGGACTTCGCCTTGATAGTATTCCTGGCTTGCGCACAGACTTCCTAGGACTTAACCAAGAGCATGAACACTTAAGTAACCGACTAGTACGCCAAGCCATCAACTATGCAACCGATGTAGAAGGCATCATCGAAGCCATCTATGAAGGACATGGCGTTGTGGGTCAAACGGTAATTTCTGCTAGTGTATTCGGTCACAATCCAGATATTGAAGGGTTCCCATTGAACGTGGAACGTGCTCAGGAATTAATGATAGAAGCTGGCTTGGAAGCTGGATTTGACATCACCCTACATGTTAACACAGAGCGCCAGGATCGGATTGATATCGCACAAATCCTGCAGCAACAGCTACGTGAGATTAACATTGAAATTAACATTGTAACCATTGACTTCCCTCAATTATTAGATATGCTTGACGACGGTGAAGCAGACTTATTCTTACTAGGCTGGACGTCAGTAACCGGAGACGGTGACTATGCACTCTTCCCATTGTTCCATACATCACAGCATGGCTCTCCAGGAAACTATAGCCGCTTCTCAAACGCTGAAGTGGATGCTCTATTAGATGAAGCACGGGTTTCAACTGATGCGGATGAAAGACTAGATCTCTACTTTAGAGTACAAGAGATTCTACGTGAAGAAGCACCTTGGGTTATTATGTTACAAGAAGAAGAAAGTGCTTTTGTTAACTACGGAGTAGTGGACGGTTTCATCCTTAGTCCTGCAAGAAGTCATTACTTTGGAAACATTACCCTTAGTGATGAGTAAAGCTTAACTGACACTTAGCTTAAAACACATCCAAAACACCTTGGATGTGTTTTTTTGCACACTTTTTCGGAAAAAATTCACCTTTAGGGGTTGCAATGGTGTGAATTTTCTGGTAAAGTACTTCGCTAATAACCCAATTTATTTTTGGGATATTGTATGAATATTTTTGAGTAATCTTTTGCTGTGTTTAAATAAGGAGGATTTACTAAGATGAAAAAAGCATTGAAAACTTTAAGCTTCATCGGAATACTGGCATTGACCTTATTTGTTGTGACTGCCTGTGATAACGGAGAGAGTGCAGGCGGTGGCGAGGGTGAGCTAATTGTTGGGATTGCCATTGAGGCCAGAACCCTAGATTTGCACCGGACCAATGACGTAGGTTCGACACAAGTTTCCCGCCAAATTTTTGAAACACTAGTATTCCAAGACAATGACATGAACATTATTCCAGGGCTAGCTCATAGTTGGGAGCAGTATGACGATCGCGTTTGGGAATTCCACTTAAACGAAGACGTTTACTTCCATAATGGACAACAGCTAACGGCTTATGATGTGGCTACAACCCTTGAGCGTGCAGCTGTATCGCCACATATCACGGCTATTTTAGGAATGATTGACGTTAGCACTATAGAAGTAGTAGATGATCTAATCGTTCGGATTGGAACTTATGAGCCATTTGCACCATTTTTAAGTCACTTAGCTCATGCGGTTGCTGGTATCATGAATGCTGAAGATCTTGCAAATGCAGAAGACTTAGACGATCCAGAGGCAGCACTTGATACCGATCTTGACCGTCACCCAAATGGAACAGGACCATTCATGGTACTTGATGCTCGTGACTGGGTGAGTGGAGACCGAATTGAATTACACCGATTCGATGATTACCACGCGACGATTCCAGATCGTGACCTGCCGAGCTTCAGCCAGATGACAATTAGATTTATTCCTGAGCCAAACTCACGAATGGTTGCTCTAGAAGTTGGAGAGATCCACATTGATTTAACACCGACAGCTGAGAACATTGCACGCGTTGAAAATGAAGATGGCTTGCGTTTAGAAAGCACCGCTGGTCTACGTACTGAGTATTTAGGTATGAACGTTGAGCACGAACATCTAAGCAACCCTATCGTAAGACAAGCCATTAACTATGCAACCGATGTACAAGCTATTGTAGATGCTATTTACCAAGGTCACGGAGCAGTAGGACAAAGCCACCTGTCTGCTAACGTGTTTGGTCACAACCCAGACATTGAGGGCTTCCCACTTGATGTACCGCGTGCTCGTGAATTAATGGCAGAAGCTGGACTTGCTGATGGGTTCAGCATTACATTGCATGCCAATACAGAGCGTCAAGATCGCATCGACATCGCTCAAATCCTTGAGCAGCAATTACGCGAAATTAACATCGACATTAACATTGCGACCTTCACCTGGCCGGAAATCTTGAACATGCTAGATGCTGGCGAAGTAGATATGTTCTTAATCGGTTGGACGTCAGTAACCGGAGATGGTGACTACGGGCTGTTCCCACTTTTCCATAGCTCGCAACATGGATCAGCTGGAAACTTTACGCGTTATAATAACCCAGAAGTAGATGGTTTATTAGAGGCTGCTCGAATTTCTACGGTTACGGAAGATCGAGAAGCTTACTATCATAGAATTTTAGAAATCCTGCGCGATGACACCCCTTGGGTAGTTATGCTTCAAGAAGAATCAAGCGCATTCGTTAACTATAACATCGTCTTAGATGGCTTTGCCGTTAACCCAGTTGGGACTCACTTCCTAGGAAATATTACCTTAGCTTCAGAATAACCACTAAAATATAGACATAAAACCACTGGATGACTGTTCAAACAATCAATTCAGTGGTTTTGCTGTGTTTTAAACCATCAAGATAGTGATGCTTATCAGATTTGGAAAGGGTTTCCTATTGACAGGGTGATCGAGGGTATAGTAGAATACTTACATAATACCATGTAAAGGAAGGGATCAGAGATGTTTAAGAAGAAGAGTTATTTATTCATGGCTTCACTGCTAGCAGTTTCACTATTTGTAGTTGCTTGTGCTAATGACGACGACAATGGCGATGATAATGGTGTAGCTGGAGAAGAAAGAGATTACGAGCGCGATACACTTCGAGTAGGTGTAGGTGCTAACATTAATACATTAGATCTACATGCAACCAACGATACACCGTCTTCACAAATTCATCGCCATATTTTTGAAACGCTGATTGTCCAAGATCATGAATTTGAACTTCACCCAGGTCTTGCAACAGAGTGGGAAGAATTAGAAGGTAATCGCTATCAGTTCACACTTCAACAAGGTGTTTATTTCCATAACGGCGATCCAATGACGGCACACGATGTTGCCTTTACGATGACTCGTGCAGCTGATGCACCACACGTGGCGCCAATTTTAGGAATGATTGATCCTGATTCAATTGAAATTGTAGACGACCATACCATCATTATTGGAACGGAAATCCCATTTGCGCCATTCTTATCCCACTTGGCTCACCCAGCAGCAGGAATCATGAATGCAGAAGTGGTTGGTGACATTCCAGTGGGTGAAGCAGATGTATACCCTTATGTGGTTGGAACGGGACCATACGTTGTAGCTGCTCAAGCAACGGATGATTTCATTCGATTAGAGCGTTGGGAAGACTACCACGGTGACCTTCCAAACATGAGAGAAATTCACTTTGATATTATGCCGGATCAACCAACACGATTGATGGCATTAGAGGCCAGAGACGTAGACATGATCATTAATCCAGCTTTCTCTGATGTTGAACGAATGAGAAACGACAATAACATCAACTTCATTGAAGAGCAATCGGTAGGAATCGAGTACATGGGAATGAACATGAACCACGAATATTTAGGCATCCAAGAGGTTCGTCAAGCGATTAACTACGTTCTTGATACAGAAGAGATTGTTAGTGTAGCAACAGAAGGAACAGGAAATGCCTTAAGAACTTTTATCCCGAACAACGTGTTTGGTTACGATCCAGCTCTTTCAACTTACGAGCAGAACATTGCACGTGCGCAAGAGTTAATGGAAGAGGCTGGCTTAGAAGACGGCTTTGAAATCGAGTTACTTGTAAACAATGGAAATGCAGCACGTTTGGCTGCAGCGACCATCATTCAAGCTCAGCTAGCTGAAATTAACATTACAGCAACTATCGACATCGCGGAATGGGCGGCTTATTTAGCAGCACTTGATAGTAATGACTTTGATGCCTTCTTTGGTGGTTGGGGAATCGTAAGTGGTGATGCAGACTATGCTTTGTATCCACTACTACACTCAAACTATTTCCCGGCATCTAACCGTGTTGGAATTGACAGCCCAGAAATTGATCAGTTGTTACTTGATGGACGTTCAGCGGCTACAGAGGAAGAGCGTCTTGAGATTTATTTTGAACTTTTAGAGACTGCTATGGAGATCGCACCGTTTGTTCTACTTCAAAACAACAACCTACACGCTGGAATGGTTCCAGAATTACGTGGATTTATCCTTTACCCACACCAAGGACATTTCTGGGGTAATGTTTACTTCGTAACAACTGAATAATCAGTCGAAACCTGGTTTACTTTCACGGTAAACTAGGTTTTTCAATGCCCAATCATCATTTCAGACTAAATTCAATTGACAAACACCCCATTGTTATGGTACGATAACCCAGTTATTTTCTTGATATCGAAAATAAGAGTTTGTTATTAAAGGAGGCCTTGCCATGGCACGAGTTTGTTACGTTACGGGACGCCGTACAACAAGCGGAAACAATCGTTCGCACGCAATGAATAAAACAAAGCGTACGTTTAAGCCTAACCTTCAAAAGGTTAGAATCTTAGTTGACGGTAAACCAAAACGCGTTTACGTTTCTGCAAAAGCATTAAAATCAGGACAGGTTGAACGAGTTCTGTAAGAAGAAAAGTGGATAGGTGCTTGCTTAGACTCGACAAGCATCCTGATGTGCGACTTATCGCATTAGCGATCAATACAGCACGAGGGATGACCTCGAGAGTCTAGCGCCTGGAACTAGACAAAACAGAGATAAAAAGAAAATCAAGAGGAAAGCAAATCATTTGCCTTTCTCTTGATTTTGTCTATTTAAAGACGTTTTTTAATGATGTATAATGGGTTCATTTAAAGTTAAATGGTTCCAGAATACGCTATTTTGAAATTTTATTTCGTTTTAAGGGTAATTACTTACCTAAACTTTGGTTAACTAGACGCTTTGTGATCTCGCCACCAACTGATCCGTTTTGACGTGCAGTCGTATCAGCTCCAAGTTTAACACCAAATTCATTTGCAATTTCAGCTTTCATTGAATCTAACTTAGCATTTTTCATTTCGTTTCCCCTCCAGTATAAGTGAAATAGAATTAATAAATCAATTAATTGATTACATGTTAATTTGTCGACACTGTTAATTTAACCAATTTCGACATCTTCATACACAAAAATTGAGAAAATTTCTAAATTTCTTCAATTCCATGGATTTTGGGTCGTGAATCATGCTATCATTGACTAAATAAAACTAACTGAGTCGAGGTTACACATATGATTTCATCAAAAGATAATCCCAAATTTAAAGGTTGGGTCAAACTTAGGCAAAAGAAGTTTCGTAAGTTAGAGCAGCTTTTTTTGATCGAAGGCGAGCATTTGGTTGTAGAGGCATTAAAAGCAAATCTGGTGGTTGACGTTTTATTACGAGAAGGCATTGCGTTTGAATGCGATGCACCGATTACTTATATTGATCATCATTTGTTTGAAAAACTCGTTTTTACCGAAACATCACAGGGAATCATGGCAGTTTGTCGAATAGAAGAACAAGAGATCGTAAATTATGAGCGATTACTTTTAATTGATAACGTTCAGGATCCAGGGAATGTGGGGACCTTAATTCGTAGCGCCCTTGCTTTTGGTTACGATGGCGCTGTTTTAAGTGAAGAGACGGTAGATATTTATAACGACAAGGTTCTGCGAGCCACACAGGGAGCTGTGTTTCAGTTGCCAATCAAGGTGACAAACTTAGAAAGCTACATTTCTGAACTATGTGAGATGGGAGTGAAGGTTTACGGTACCCACCTAAGTAAGGATGCCTTGACCATGGAAGAGATACCTGCTTCTGAATCCATGGCTTTCGTGGTTGGAAACGAAGGCATAGGTATCAGTGATACAGTATTAGAGCGTTGCATAGGGAATGTTGTGATTAGAACGTCAGCTTCGGTTGAATCGTTGAACGTTGGGGTAGCAGGCAGTATTTTGATGCAGAAGTTTAATGGGATAAAGTAGTGTGAGTAGGATGAAAAATAAAAGAATTGTTTTAATAGGAATCATTGTTTCATTCCTTGGTTTTTTGATCATCGCCGGTGGAATTGTAACAGATGTGGATTGGACTCAGCAGCTAGATGCTTTTGGGAATCAAGTGTTTAGGCTGGACATTAGTCATTATGCAACGGATTTAATTTTACGAACAACACACATTGGTGGCATTCCAATGTTGACGATCACAGCTTTAATAGTCGGTGCTATTCTTCTTTTCAAAAAAAAGTTTCTTGGTTTTCTTTGGTTTGGGATTAGTATGGTAACAATTGGTGGTTTAACACCCGGTGTTTTGAAAGTAATCTTTGCTAGACCAAGGCCAATAGATGGCTTAATGACTCGTGGTGGCTATAGTTTCCCAAGTGGACACACAATGGGGACGCTGGCTCTTTATGGCTTGCTTATTATTCTAGTCGTGGTCTATATTCGGCAATCGTGGCAGAAGTATTTGATTGTTGTCACATCATTAGCTATCATTCTCTTGGTGAGTTGGTCGCGAATTCATTTGGGTGTTCATTTTTTAACCGATATTATTGGAAGTTCATTTCTAGGTGTATCCTTATTATTGGTTGTCTGGCAACTGTTTTTGGTGCTACGTGAAAAGTTTGGCGAAGACTAGTGTGTCCTTATTGCTTTACTTTTATATAACGTTGTGATAAAATTGTTAGGTCGTATTGAGAGTTTTGGCTCTTAACACGTGAATCTTTTGAGCTCAAGAGTGGATATTCCACTCTTTTATTTATACTTTAAATGTTTTTAAGCACATTATTACGAGGAGGATTGATGTGATGGATGTTGTGAAACGAGTTGAATCGTTGATGGATCCCATTTGCAAAATAACGAGGACTAGTCTGGTCGACGTAGTTTACGAGCAGGAAAATAGGGTCTGGTATTTGCGTGTGTTTGTTGATACGGACAATGGATTAACCATGGATGAATGCGTACAGGTTACTGAATTGATAAGCGAAAAGCTTGATGAAGAAGATTTTATTGCTGACGAGTACATGCTTGAAGTTTCTTCACCAGGTGCAGAAAGACCATTGAAAACTCAGGATGATCTGGTGAATGCTGTTGGAATGTACATTAACGTTCAGGTTAACAAAGCCATTGATGAGATCAAGGAATTCCAGGGTGATTTACTTTCTTTCGAAGAGAATGTATTGGTGATGGAATGTCTGTTTAAAACACGTAAAAAGAAAATGACAATTGATTATAGTAACGTAAAGAAAGCTAGATTGGCAGTCAAATTCTAATTTTCAAAAATATATATTTGGGAAATAGGAGAAGAAATTCGAGGTAGCAAGGAGCGAAAAACCGGAGCATACACAGACGTATGTGAGTGTCCTTAAGACTTGGCAACTTATTGACATATAGTCTTACAAGTGTCCTTGGGTGGATTTTGAGTGACGTAGGTAACGATGAAGTTTGAATCATATTTTCCAAAGATAAAGGAGTGGTTGAGGGAAAATGAATACAAAAGAATTTTTTATCGCCTTAGACTTAATTGAAAAGGAAAAAGGCGTATCAAAAGAAGTTGTGATCGAGGCGTTTGAGCATGCATTAATTAGTGCTTATAAGCGTAACTTTAATGAAGCGGCTGATCTTGTGGTTAAAATTGACGAACAAGCTGACTCGATTGGCATTTATACGAAAAAGACCGTTGTAGCAGAAGTGGTTAACGATGCAGTTGAAATTAGTATGGATGCGGCGCTTGAGTATCGCGATGAAGTAGAATACGGGGAAGTTCTTGAGTTTGAAGTAACGCCAAACGACTTTGGTCGTATTGCTACTCAAACGGCTAAGCAGGTGGTTAGGCAACGCTTAAAGCAAGCGGAACAAGATGCTTTAGTAGCGGAAATGTCTGACCGGATTGGCGATTTAATTACTGGTATTATTAACAAGGTTGATGAGCGTAATGCGTACATTGATCTTGGCCGCGTAGAAGGTGTCTTACCTTTAACTGAAGTTTCAAATGTATCAGAGTTAAAGCCTGGAGAACGCATTAAGGTTTACATTACCCGTGTGGATATTCGTGGTAAAAACGTTGCAGTTCTCGTAACACGCCGCGATCCAAATATCATCAAGAAGTTATTTGAACTTGAAGTGCCTGAAGTTCACGATGGAACCATCCGCATCGTGAATGTAGTTCGTGATATTGGAAACCGTGCGAAAGTCTGTATTGCTTCTGAGGACGCGAACATTGATCCAATTGGTGCTTGTATTGGTGCTGGTGGAGCCCGTATTCGAAACATCATTGAAGGTCTAGATGGTGAAAAAATTGACTTGATTCCATTTGCAGAAGATCCAGTAACTTTCGTTTCTAGCGCCTTAAGCCCGGCGAAAGTGAGATCGGTTGAGGTCGATCTTGAAGAGAAGAAGGCTAAAGTTGTGGTAGATGGTGATCAACTGTCACTTGCTATTGGTAAAAAAGGTCAGAATGTGCGACTAGCAGCTCAGTTAACAGGCTGGAAAATCGACATTCAAATTGATGAAGCTTTAGAAGCAGAGCGTAAAGCAGAGTTAGAGAGAAAAGAAGAAGAAGAGAAGCACAACCTAGCTGATAAGTTGGATGCCTTAGCAGCATTAATTGATGCTGAGGAAGACTAAGCGTGCGATGAAAAAGGTGGCTAATGTTCGTAAATGCGTCGTAACAGGTGAACGGCGCAACAAAGACGAGTTAATCCGTGTGGTGCGCATCGATGGGATGGCAAAGATTGATTTAATAGGTAACACCAACGGTCGAGGGGCTTACATCACACCTCAAATTAAGGTTATTGAGAAAGCTCAGAAAAAGAATGTATTTGCTAGGGCATTGAAAATGAAAGTAGAAGAACAGGTTTATTTAGATCTACTTGATTGGGTGGAGAAATAGAATGAGTAAAGAATTCTTAAACTTTTTAGGGCTGGCGAATCGCGCAGGTGTCTTAATTACAGGAACAGACCTTGTATTGACAGGTGTTAGGCGTCAAAAGGTTAAACTGGTCATTATTGATGCCTCGGCAAGCGAAGGAACGTTAAAAAAAGTAAGAGATAAATGTCAGTTTTATAACGTTCAGCTTTTGCAAGGAGTACCCTCTACTAATATTGGGTTAACCATTGGTAATGCGAGCCGAAAGGTGATCGGGGTAACAGATGGAAATTTTGCAAAAGGGTTGAAGGATAAGTTGTAAATGATACGAGGAGGTTATACATATGAGAGTACATGAATATGCAAAACTTGTAGACGTTAAAAGTAAAGAAATTATTACGCTTTTGAGTACTGCCGGAATTGAAGTAAAGAGCCATATGTCAGTTTTAGATCCAGAAGTTGTCAAAGTATTGGATAAGAAATACCGTAAAGGATCAAAGACTGAAAAAGTTGAGAAAAAAGCAACTAAAGAAATAAAGGAAAAATCAATTAAAAAGGCAGTGCCCACGGTCTCTAAAAAAGAAATCGCACCAATAGAAGTAGTAGAAGATCCAGATGAGACTGGAGATATTTTTGCTGAGGTAGATTCTGATGAGCTGTTTAAGTACGACGACTATGCACCAAAGGCAAAGCCAAAAATCACGAAGAAGAAAAAAAATGCCAACGTTAATAAGGCGAAAGCTGAAGAAGAATCACGTGTGGCTAATGTGCCAGCTCAAGTGACGGAAGAAGAAAATGTGGTTTACTACAGCGAAGATTTAACCGTTGGTGACTTAGCTGAAGTAATTAACAAGCCGTCTTCAGAGATCTTAAAAGAGTTGTTGATGTTAGGGATTATGGCATCGGTTAACCAATCCGTTGACCGTGATACCGTAGAATTAATCGCAGTTGAAGCTGGCTTTGAAGTAAAAGATAAGATCTTTACTGATGTGGTTGAATTCGAAAAAATCGAATTGGTTGATGAAGAAGGAAGTCTACTTCCAAGACCAGCTGTTGTAACGATTATGGGCCATGTTGACCACGGTAAAACAACGCTTCTTGATACTATTCGAAAGTCTCGTGTTGCTGGTGGTGAAGCCGGCGGAATTACCCAGCACATTGGTGCTTACCAAGTTGAGCATGACGGTCAGTTGATTACCTTTTTAGATACACCTGGACACGCGGCGTTTACGTCCATGCGTGCACGTGGAGCTAAAGTGACAGACATCTGTATTTTAGTTGTTGCGGCCGATGATGGGGTTATGCCTCAAACAAAAGAAGCCGTTGACCATGCAAAAGCGGCCGGCGTTCCAATTATCGTAGCCGTTAACAAAATGGATAAGCCAGAGGCTAACCCAGATCGCGTCATGCAGGAGCTTCTTGAGCAAGAATTAGTGCCAGAAGAATGGGGTGGAGACACCATTTATGCGAAGATTTCTGCTAAGGCTGGTGAGGGAATCGATGAGCTACTTGAAATGGTGACCTTAACTGCCGAAATGCAAGACTTGAAGGCGAACCCGAATCGTTTATCATCAGGTACAGTAATTGAGGCGAAACTAGATAAAGGTCGTGGACCAGTTGCAACGCTACTTGTTGAAAATGGAACCTTGCAAATTGGAGATGCCATCGTTGTCGGAGATCAGTACGGGCGCGTTCGTACCATGACTAATGATCTAGGCGCTAACATTAAAGAAGCTAAGCCATCTACACCAATTGAGATTACAGGAATTCATGGTGTACCATTGGCTGGCGATCGTTTTATGGTCTTCTCTGGTGAGAAAGAAGCACGCCAAATCGCTGAAAAACGTGCAGTTAATACAACGGCTCGTAAAAATATGCCAACGGCTGCTGTTACATTAGATGACCTGTTCTCGCAAATCAGTGAGGGCGATGTCAAAGAATTGAACGTTATCATCAAAGGTGATGTTCAAGGATCGGTTGAAGCTTTAAGCGGAAGCTTAATGAAAATCAACGTTGAGGGAGCTAGCGTTAACATCATTCGTGCTTCTGTAGGAACGATTACAGAAAACGATGTAACCTTTGCGTTAGCATCACATGCGATTATTATTGGATTTAACGTTCGTCCAACATCAAGTGTTCGCCTGGCTGCTGAAAATGCAGGTGTTGATGTGCGACTACACTCAATCATCTATAATGCCATTGATGAAATTGAAGCAGCTATGAAAGGGTTGCTGGATCCAATTTACGTTGAAAAGGTGACGGGACAACTTGAAATTCGTCAACTATTCAAGGTATCGAAGGTTGGAACAATTGGTGGATGTTATGTAACCGAAGGGACGGTCAATCGTAATTCTGGTGTTCGTGTTATCCGTGATGGGATCGTTGTTTTCGAAGGAATGCTTGCATCGCTAAAGCGATTTAAAGACGAGGTTAAGGAAGTTAACACTGGATACGAATGTGGTATTTTAGTTGAGAAGTTTAATGATATTAAAGAAGGGGACATCATTGAGGCTTATGTGATGGAAGAGGTACCGAGATAATGCCGAGCAATAAAATGGCGAAAGTTTCCGAACAAATGAAAAGGTACATCAATGAAATCTTACAACGGGAAGTTAAGGATAAGAAAGTTGGATTCATTACCGTAACTGGATGTGAGGTAACCAACGATCTATCCTTTGCTACCATCCACTTTACCGCATACGGTGAGCCTTATGCTGAAAGAGACGCCTTAGCAGCTCTTGAGCGAGCAAAAGGCTTCATTCGTTCTGAGCTAGCGAAGCGGATGCAACTTCGCAAAATGCCAGAATTAATTTTTAAAATTGATGAATCGACCAAGTATGGAAATAAAATCGATGCCATGTTGGCAGAGCTAAATCGAAAAAATTAAGTGGAATCACGCATGTGTGGTTCTATTTTTTGCGGTCGGCGTAGAAAAAACGCTATTACTTTTGCCACATTGCGGTCGGTATGGAAAATGAGCTGTTTTTGAGGGAGCTTCAGTCTCTTCGGGATCAGGATTTCGTGACCCTAATTCGATGCTCCTACTTCAAAATGATCAGGATTTCGTTGATTTCGCGATTTCCTGATCATTTTGTCGGCTAAAAGCTGCGAATCTATACACCTCGGGGTATATAATGTAAGTCGAAATCCTGAATTTCCGACATAAAACTACGGATTCATGTTATTTTGGGATCAGAATTTTGCCAAAATCACGATTTCCTGATCATTTTGGCTATCAATAGTTGAAGAGTTATACACCTTGGGGTATATAGTTCGAATCGAAATCCCAAAATTTCGACCTAAAATCGCGACTTTTTATCATTTTAGGATCAGGATTTCGCTAATTTCGCGATTTTCTGATCTTTTTTCTGTTTATCTATCGTCATCTGTGCTATCATGAGATCAAATACCTAGATAGGGGTGGTCAAGCATGAAAAATGAAAAAGTAATTTTAACTGAGCGATTAAAAGAATTGGATGTTATTGCTGGCGAGCTGGATGCGCTGCCGGAAGGATATCTGGCTAAGAAGAAGGCTTCAACTTATTATCATGTCATTAAAGATCGGCAGGTCGGTATCACGAAAAATACTCCGCTGATTCAGCAACTTTGCCGCAAAAGATATCTCCTCGCTCGCAAGGGTCAACTGGAGCAAAACCTCGTAGCGACGACACCTGATGAGCTAGATATGCGGCCCCCTCAAGAGCTTATCGCAACTTTACCGAAAGCCTATCAATCAGCACCTATTCATTACTTCTATCATCCGTCTGTGGATAAGTGGAAAGGTCGACCGCCAATGCATGAGATCCATCCAGAGAGTGCGATCTATACTTATAACAGCATCCGTTTTCGTTCCATGGCAGAGCGGATCATCGCCGAGTTGCTGGATAAAAACGGTCTCCTCTATCGGTACGAATTTACCTTGGGTCTGATGGATCGCGACGTTTCACCCGACTTCATCGTCAAAAATCCCTTCACCAATAAAATGGTCATCTGGGAGCATTTCGGCGGTTTCAATCACAAAAACTACGCCGATGGGATGAATGACAAAATGGATGCCTATCTCAACCAAGGCTTCTGTCCTTTCAAAGACCTCATCACCACCTACCAATACCATATCCGTAACCCAGAGCGAATTCAGAAAATTATCGACAAAATGATTCTTTAAAACCTTTTTCCGGGTTGACCTTCATTAGAGTTGTTTCAACCCCCTCGGGATCAGAATTTCATGACTCTAATTCGATGCTCCTACTTCAAAATGATCAGGATTTCGAAAAAGTCACGATTTCCTGATCATTTTTACTAATCAGCCTGAAAAAAGTCACGCCCTCTAAAAATCGAAAGGCAAAAAAAAGCACCTCAAACGTGTGCATAACATTAAATTTACAAAGTGATGCTTGGGGTACGCTAGTAAGGCTTCGACTGAGAGGAGCTTAGCCGAACAAGTATATGTGATTAGTGGATTGTTAAACCCACTTCATAGGTGAGAATCGAAAGGCAAAAAAAAGCCCAGTCAGTATTTGCCTTATCCCTTTCCCTATATAGGATACAATAGGATACACGAGCTTTATTTCTCGTGGGGAATCCGTGGGGAATTTTCGTGGGAAAATGAAACCTTAATTTCTAAAAGTCTTGAAAGTAAATAGTGGTGCCCGGTGCGAGAATCGAACTCGCAGCTACGCATTACCATTGCGTCATTTTACCATTAAACTAACCCGGCATATATAATCTGCATAAATAGTGGTGAATAGGTTGATCTTACGAGATTTTCATTTAAGCAATCTACTACCTACTACTTTTGACTGCCTTTTACTAGAAGCTCCTGAGGTATTCATGAGATTTTTGTGAAGTTTTTTACCTGAAATCAAGAAATTATATTATATCACTGATTGTTTGCAAATGCAATGATTTATTTTAAGACTCTGTCATTTTTGAATAATAATTCCACTTGTTTGGGAGGAAAAATGTTGAAATTCCGCACTTTTTATAGTAAAATTGAGCGGTTACTAATTAAGAATTAGACTTGATAAATTATAAAAGTATTTAGTTTGAGGTTTGGTTTCTAATTTTAAGGTATAGATGGAGGGAGGCGTCAACATGAAGGCGTTATTAGTTGAAGATGAAGTAAACATTGCCATGTTAACGGAAAATGTATTAAAACAAGCAGGTTATCAAGTGGAAATTGCTGATAATGGTGCAGATGGTCTCCAGTTGGGTTTGACAGATGCATATGAAGTGATTCTGCTAGATGTGAACTTACCTGAAATGAATGGCTTTGAAGTATTGGATCGTTTAAGAAGAGCTAAAATTCAAACGCCGATTATGATGTTGACAGCTTACAGCCAAACTCAAGACAAAGTTAAAGGACTAAGTAGCGGTGCAGACGATTATTTGACTAAGCCTTTTGATCGTGAGGAACTTGTTGCGAGGATAGAGGCGATTACTAGAAGAGGTAGCGCCATTCATGTAGCCAATACCTTTAATTTATCAACCCTTGAGTTTAATCCTAAAATGCTTACTCTTAGCTCAGCAGTTGAACAAATACATTTGCCATTAAAAGAGGCTCAAATTTTAGAACTCCTCATCAAGAAAGAAGGGCATCCTTTGTCGGCAGCATCTCTTATTGATCGGGTTTGGGATTACGATGATTTTGTATCAGATGACGTCCTTAGACAACACATTAGTAGATTACGGAAGAAAATTAAGCAATTGGACTCAGCGATTGAGATCAAGGTGGTTAGAAAAATTGGTTATCTTTTACGGGTTAAATAGTGCTTCGAAAGGTTTGGGAACAATATGTCACATGTTATAAAGCGATTGAGAAATAAGATATGGTTTATCTTAGCTGCTAGTTTTTATACCTTGATTTTCACTATTTTAACGATTCTTTATTTATTATCGGATCAGCGAGCATATGAAGCAACTTATCAAAGCCTTTATTCTAGTCTGCTTTCTGATGAACTCTATTTTGCAAACGTCTTTTTCTCCATTGAAGCAGATGCTAATTACACCATTATAAACACGTATTCCGACTTTGACATGGGCGCGGATAGTTACGAGATGTTGTTGCATCTTGTATTAGAAAATGCTCGGGATCATAACATCCTAGAAGTTGACGGGGAGACGTGGGCATATGCTTTTGTTCCCGTAGGAGATTTATTTCATGATATTGGCGAAGGGCATCAAAGAATTATTTTTGTTAACGTTTCTGATATCATCACGAGGCATGCTGATTTTTTGCGGATGTTAATTGTGATTGGCGTGAGTAGCTTCTTAGTTGTTGTATCAGGGAGTTTTATTGTGGCTAAATATTTTGTTAAATCGACGAAGCGTTCTTTTGAAATTCAAGAGACGATGACAGCTGAGCAAAAGAAGTTTACAGCTAATGCGACTCATGAGTTAAGAACGCCTATTGCTATGATCAAAGGCAGTTACGATGAGATTTTAAGGAATAAAACACAAACCATTGAAAGCCAGCTCAAATGGTTTAAGATGATTGAGTTTGGAACAAGGCAAATGGAGAATTTGACTAATGAACTACTAACATTAGCAAGGTTGGAAGGTGAAAAAATCGAACTCCTGCAGACTGAGGTAAACGTTAGTGAGGCTCTCAGCCGGACAATTGATGTGATGCAGGTATTAGCTAATGAGAAAGGGATTCAAATTATTGAAAACATTGAGCCAGATCTTATTCTTCAACTCAATGAAGAAAAATTTGTTCAAATTAGTATGATTTTCTTAGAAAATGCGATCAAATATGTCAACGACCAAGGCCGTATCGAGACATTAGCTTATAAGCGGGATGGTCACGTTATTGTCTCCATCCAAAATAGTGGTCCAGGTATTCCACCTGAAGCATTGCCGAGGTTATTTGACCGCTTCTATCGTGTGAATAAAAAAGGGAAAGGGACTGGGCTGGGACTTCCAATTGCAAAAGAGATTATGGAACAACTCGGTGGAGAAATTGCTATCGACAGTGTGGTTAATGAAGTGACCACTGTGCTATTAAAATTTTAATAACTGTCACTATAATGTGGTGATAGTTATTTTTAATTTGTATCTGTTCACGTTTATGTCAGGTTCGTATGCTATACTCTCCCTACATTTGGATTAACATCAATCCAAAGATTATTCCAAACCAAGGTAAATGTGGAGGTGATAAAGATGGTAAGTTCTGTTCAAAAATTAAGAAGTAGGGTATGGCTCACATTATCTATTAGTCTGACTTTGTTGTTAGTGACTGGATTGGCTATTACTTATTTATTAATTAGGCAGCATACACAAAATAATATTTACCAGATAGTGTACACTTCATTGTCTGTTAATGACTTATACGCACATGAACATACTGTTGAGCTTCACTCTAATATTATCTACTCTGATTTAAATTTAAGTGTTGAGCAAATTGAGGAGCTACTTCCTAAGCTCGACCTCACATCCGGTACCAGCTACTTAGTTACTAGTAATGGAAAGTGGTTTTACGCTACAGAAATAGAAAATGAACTAGGTGTTTTGCTTATTGATATAACCTCGATCATGCTTCATCAACATCAACGACTGATGGAATTGCTGATCGGTGGTTTAGTAGGTTTTTTAATCTTTATTGGAGGTAGCCTTTTGCTTGCTAATAGCTTGGTGAAGCCTACTAAGATGACCGTAGAGATGCAAAAAGAGATGACCTTATTGAAAAAGAGATTTACAGCAAATGTTTCTCATGAATTAAGAACACCACTTACAATGATAAAAGGTGGTTGCGACGAAGTTTTAGCTCATAGATCCGAAACGATTGAAGATCAATTAAAGTGGTTTGAAATGATAGGGACTGGTATTGATCGAATTGACATATTAACCAACAAACTATCCGTTTTAGCTGACTTAGAGGATGAAAGTCTAACCTTGACTCAAGAGTTGGTCGATGTGAGTCAGTGTGTCAGGGAGTTAGTACAGCCTTGGGAGCAAATAGCCAGTGAAAGAGGGCTTAAATTTGAAGTAATACTTGAACCTAATTTGCTGATTCAGACCAATTCAGAACGGTTAGAGCAATTGTTAGAAATATTTTTAAACAATGCCTTTGAATATGTGAATGATAAGGGATACATTAAAATCGAAGTATTGGCAATAAATCAGAAAGCACAGATTTTGGTTACAAATAGTGGAGTAGGGATTCCCCCAGAAGATTTAGCTAAAATATTTGAGTATTTTCATCGTTCAGGCACATCCAGTATAAAGACATCAGGAAGTGGATTGGGGCTTCCGATTGCTAAAAAGATTGTGGATCAATTAGGAGGAAAAGTATTCGTTCAAAGTGTTGCTAATGAATCAACCCAAGTTAAATTCACTTTCTAGTAACAATGGTTTGAAGTATTTTTGTTGGGACATTTGTGATGTTTACATAGATTCCAATTTTTTTGACGAAACTGTCGAGACAATTAAAAGCCACATTCAAATGGGTGATTAGAAGTCATCCCGTTGTGAGTGTGGCTTTTACTACGGGCTTGAAAGGTTCAACTTTTACTCAACAAAAATCACGTAAATGTCAGGTTTCATTCAAGTTTATGTCAGGTTCATTTGGTAAGATGTGTTGCAAGGACGAATTGAAATCAAGTGAACTTTAAGAAAGGAATGAGTACGATGATGAAAAAAATTATCGAGGTTAAGAAGGTAGAGAAAGTTTTTAATACTAAGTCAGATGCTAGTGCGGTCAGGGCGTTAAATGGGGTTGACTTCACCTTAAATGAGGGCGAGTTCATTTCCATTATGGGGGAAAGTGGTTCGGGGAAGTCGACATTGCTTAACATTTTAGCAACGTTGGATAAACCAACGTCTGGAGTTGTCTTGCTAGATGGTAAAGACTTGACAGGAATTCATGACAATCAATTAGCGGATTTCAGGCGCGATAACTTAGGCTTTGTGTTTCAGGATTTCAACTTGCTTGACACTTTGAGTATCAAGGAAAATATCTACCTACCATTGGTATTGTCAAAACAACCGCACCGTATGATGAAAGAACGAATTGCCCCGCTAGCAAAACAGCTGGGTATTGAGGAACTGTTGGAAAAGTACCCCTTTGAACTTTCAGGTGGCCAAAAGCAACGGGCAGCCGTATGTCGGGCTTTGATGACAAATCCACGTTTGATTTTAGCCGATGAACCGACTGGTGCTTTGGATTCTAGAAATGCGACGATGTTGCTTGAGATGTTTAAAAAAATTAATGAGCAGGGGCAAACAATCATCATGGTGACCCATTCCTTCATGGGTGCTTCATACTCAGATCGTGTGTTGTTTATTAAAGATGGAAAAATTCATACAGAACTTTCAAAAGACGGTGCTAGTCGTGATGTTTTCAGAGCAAAAATTAATGAAATCATGTCGGATGTCATTACTGGCAACGGGGAGGTGTAGGTCATGTTTTTAAAACTTGCTAAAGGCAACATGAAAAAAGAAAAGATGATCTACCTACCGTTTATGATTAGCACCACTATGGTAGTGGCGATTAATATGATCATTTTGTTAATTACCTTAGATCCCCAAATGGACGCCATCGGCTACTTAATCGGAAGTGACGCAGCGCTGGCTTTTATGATTATGGGCTCAGTGCTGTTTGCATTGTTTAGCCTATTCTTTCTCACCTATGCTCAAAGTTTTCTAACTAAAAAACGGCAAACAACCTATGGTTTGTACCACGTTCTTGGTATGAGTAAGTGGGATTTGAAGCAGATGTTGCGCACAGAAGTGATCATGCTTTATGTACGAGCGGTTCCATTAGGAATTGTAATCGGAATCTTGTTTGCTCGGGTTATTCACACATCATTTATTAGTTTATTGACAGACATTCCGTTTAGTTTGCAAATCAATCCGTTTGCCATCGTTGGTGTGCTCATTGGTTTTATCCTTTTGTTTCTACGTTTGTATGCCAAAGAAGCGAAATGGATTCGAAAAAGCACGTCACTTTCCATGCTAAAGGCAGAGTCAGCAGGAGAGACGGAACCAAAAATACAAGTGTTTAAAACGTTTGTTGGTCTAGTATTGTTGGGCTTGGGCTATTTAATTTCTTTATTAGGAAATCAGCTTGGTGAACCAGCAGTTGGGATGATGTGGAGCATCCCATTAACGGCAGTTGGAACCTACTTCCTTTTTGTTTACGGCTCTGTGACGGTGATGAAACTAAAAAGGGCAAATAAGGAAAAGTATTATCAACCAAAACACTTTATTGCCATTTCAAGCATGTTATTCCGGTTAAAGCAAAACGGGGCTGGACTTGCCAGCAACACAATTTTAACGGCAACAACGTTAATTATTCTGATTTTCCCCATTGCCATGTTTGTATCAAACATCGATGAAATCAGAGATTTTCGTGAAAACTTTGAACCTGGTGTTGTTCTGGAAGCAACTGCAGATAATCCAGTGGTGACAGGTGGTGACTTTATTGCCTTGATGATTTTCTTAGGTATCTTATTTGGCATTTCTTTGGTACTAGCTACTAGTATGGCGATTTATTACAAGCAAATTGGTGAAGGAATGGCGGATAAAAAACGTTTTGAGACGTTGCAAAAACTCGGAATGAACGGGAACGCATTAAAAGATACGGTTTCCTCTCAAGCAACCATGGTATTTTTCTTACCTGTCATCATCGGCATTATTCATGCCTTTATGGCTTTACCAATGATTTATGGGGTGGCATCGGCCTATTTTATCGAAATAGGTTTTGTTCCGATTTTGATGACCTTTGTCTTAGTATCACTTGGGGTGTCTGCACTTTACTTTGGTGTTTTTAAGGTGACGTCACGGATTTATTATCGAATGATTGAACGAACTTAAGGGCAGTTTTACTTAGACAAGTAGTGTTGGTTTAGACAAGTTCAAGCATGTCAGTGAGCATGAGGGATTGAGAAATAAACGATGAGCATTGGACTTAATTAGCTTGTATTTAATTATGAAGCCACATTCAAATGGGTGATTAGAAGTCATCCCGTTGTGAGTGTGGCTTTTACTATGGGCTTGAAAGATTCAACATTTACTCAACAAAAAATTCACGTAAATGTCAGGTTTCATTCAAGTTTATGTCAGGTTCGCTTGTTACTATATATGTATTGGAAGAGGGAGTAAAAGATCAACCCAATTCAGCTTAAAGCAAATACATGAGAAAGACGAGGAGAAATGAAGATGGAATTAACAAACATTTACGATACATTTTTAGATG
>JGI24703J35330_11748832_pt1 | contig 43139 bp, 41 predicted proteins | sample TergutNt197P1_FD_35330 | JGI IMG/M metagenome (IMG submission 35330)
AAAGTGAAGAAAATCAACAAAGTGAATATTTAAGTTAAAGATACGGCAAGAAGCAATTTTTATTGCACCTTGCCACCTCTTTAATGATTTAAAGGAGTTTATTTTTTATGAATCGAAATCAAGAAAAAAACGACCAAGTGAAGAAAAAGAAAAAACCAACTTCAATGTTTAATGCTACAAAACACGGTTTGCTTTTCGTAACACTATGGGGAATTATTGCGACGTATTATCATTTTGGTCTTTATTATGCAATAAGGTCAACTTTAATGGTGGTAATCGCTGTAATCACAGCGTATCTCACACATGTAATCTTTTATATGATTGAAGATAAAATTACAAAAAAATCGTATACTTCTAATGACGAACGTAAAAATGACAGAATTAAAAAAATTAAACGCGGTGTACCTGAATTAACAGGAATTATCGTTGCGTTATGTTTTCAACTAGCAACACCTCTATACATCGTAGTTTTGTCTGTAATTTTAGCAGAAATTGTTGGTAAATTAATGTGGGGTGGTTTTGGTAAAAACAAACTAAATCCAGCTGCTGTCGGTTTCTTATTGACTTCTGTCTTATTTGGTTACTACCAAAATATGCCAGTTTTAAATCCAGTAGTTGATTCAATTACAAGTGCAACTCCTTTATCAATTATCGGACAAAACGGTTGGCATTTTACTGATTATATCTCAGATAATTTTAACAATCAATTTGGGGGGATTGTTAATTTATTGATAGGGAGAACTCCAGGCCCACTAGCTGAAATGTCACGTTTAGCATCAATTTTAGCGTTAGTATATATGGTTTATAAAAAAGCTATAAAATGGACGGTACCGTTATTTTATCTAGGGACAATCGTTTTAGTAGCAATTCCAATTGGATTAATACATGGTTTTCCACTTACTTATCCTCTATATCACATATTAAATGGTGGAGTGATTTTTGCGGCTGTATTTATGGCAACAGATCCTGTTACCATTCCAAAAAGCATTCCTGGAAAAGCGATTTTTGCAATGCTAATGGGGGTATTAACATTTATTTTAAGAATAAGATTCATGGCATTTCCAGAAGGAGTAATGTTTTCTATAGTTATAATGAATTTATTCACAGATTATATTAGCGAAAAAACAGCAAAACTCGCTAAGGCTAGCAATAAATTACAATGGCAGGTATACGGAATTATCGGTTTGGTTTCAGTAGTTATCGTAATTTTACTCGGTTTTACGATGCCGTATTAATTACTAAAAGTGAGGTTAAAAAATGGATAATATATATGATATTACGATAATAGGTGGCGGTCCGGTTGGAATGTATGGTTCATTTTATGCCGCAATGCAAGGTTTACAAGTTAAACTAGTTGATTCACTAGAGCATCTTGGTGGACAATTAACAGCTATTTATCCTGAAAAATATATTTATGACTTACCAGGTCATATTAAAATTCGTGCTGGTGAAATGGTTCAAAATATAAGAAACCAAATGAATCAATATGAAGATAAAATTACAATTTCAACATCATCAACTGTTACAGATGTAGTAAAAGAGGATGAAGGTCGTTTTCTAATTCGCACAACAAAGGATTCATTTTATTCTCGATCAATTTTAATAACAGCAGGAAATGGCGCATTTAATCCAAGAACTTTAGATCTAGAATGTGAACATGTGGAAAATCTTCATTATTTTGTAACTGATATGAATCAATTTACTGATAAAAAAGTTGTGATTTTTGGTGGGGGTGATTCAGCTGTAGATTGGGCACTTATGTTGACAGAGGTCGCAAAAGAAGTAACAATTGTTCATCGCAGAGAAGATTTTAGAGCACACGCAGGGTCAGTCGATAAATTACAATCATCAAACGTAAAAATATATACTTCTTATAAACCAGTCCAACTTATTGGACAAGAATCACACGTAGATAGAATTTGTATTGAACATGTAACTACCGGTGAACAAATTCAAATTAATACAGACGATATAATTGTTTTATTTGGTTTCGTTTCATCACTTGGACCAATCAAAGATTGGGGCTTAGAGTTTCATAAAACGGCCTTATCAGTTGATAGTACAGAACAAACAAATATTGATGGAATTTTTGCAGCGGGTGATGCGGCTACGTTTGATGGGAAAATTAAAATGATAACCACTGGTTTTGGTGAAGCGGTTGTTGCTATTAATGCAGCAAAGTCATACGCATTCCCGGGTCAAACGCATAGACACCAACATTCATCAAATATTGGTGCGAAAAAGCTCTAAATTATATAAAAACATACTTAATTAAATGACTCTAAATTTTTTAGATTTAGAATTGTTTCGATTAAGGTGTTTTTATTCATGTTACATAAGATTATTACTAATTCGAATTTTTAAAAAAAAGGGAGGTTTGAAATATGTTAATCTATTATGATAGCCTCACAGGTAATGTTAAACGTTTTACTGAAAAACTTAACCGTAAGTCAAAAAAAATCGAAGAAGGATTGTTGGTTAATACTCCATTTATTTTTATAACTTATACAACTGGTTTAGGAAAAATTCCTGATAATAGTACACGATTTTTGCAAAATAATCGACACTATCTGAAAGCAGTAGCATCAAGTGGGAACAAAAATTTTGGAACATATTATGGCATGGCAGCAAATTTAATTGCGCGTGAATATAACGTTCCGGTTTTATCTACTTTTGAACTTTCTGGCACACCAACAGACGTTGAATATTTTATAAAAGAGGTGGAGAAAATTGAAACATATCGAACTAAATAATGAAGTAATGAAGAAAATAGATGGATTTTACAATTTGCAAAAAGACCAAGACGCTTTATTTGCTTATTTAGAGGTAATCGCACGAAAAAAAATGATTTTTCCTTCTTTGAAAGAACGATTAGATTATTTGATTGAAAATCAGTATTACGAAAATTTCTTTTTGAATTACTCTATTGACCAAATTAAACAACTATATGAAATCGCAATTAAATTTAATTTTAAATTTCAATCGTACATGGCTGCATCAAAATTTTATACTGATTATGCATTAAAAAACAATGAAGGAACTCTGTATTTAGAAGATTATGAGGACCGAGTTATATCTGTAGCATTGTATTTAGCTCATGGGAATTTCCAACAAGCTCTAAAATATGTAAAATCTATGATGAAGCAGCAATATCAACCAGCAACTCCAACCTTTTTAAATGCTGGACGTAAGAGACGTGGTGAGATGGTTTCTTGCTTCTTATTAGAAATTGATGATACACTTAATTCAATAGGTTTTAATATCTCTACATCTTTAAACTTGAGTAAAATTGGTGGAGGAGTTGCATTAAATCTATCAAAATTACGGGCTCGAGGTGAAACAATTAAGGGATTTGAAAATGCAGCAAGTGGAGTAGTCCCTGTCATGAAATTACTTGAAAATTCATTTTCTTACGCAAATCAACTCGGGCAAAGAAAAGGTGCGGGCGCAGCTTATCTCAATATTTTTCATCAAGATATTATCGAATTTTTGGATACAAAAAAAATTAATGCCGATGAAAAAAGTAGAATTCAAACACTAGCAATCGGTTTAATTGTTCCACGAAAATTATTTGAATTAGCAGAAAAAAACCTACCACTATATGTTTTTGCACCATTTACGGTATTTCAAGAATATGGAATTCATCTTGATGATATTAATATTGATGTAATGTATGAAGAATTATTATCAAATCCGCAAATTACAAAAAAAAAGCTCGAGATTTCAGCACGAGATTTTTTAATAAAAATAGCAACCATCCAACTTGAATCGGGATTTCCTTATATAGTATATAAAACAAATGCAAATGAGCAACATCCATTAAAAAATCTCGGACAAATAAAAATGTCTAATCTCTGCACAGAAATTTTTCAACTTCAAGAAACTTCTGTTATCACGGACTACGGAAAAGACGATATTATTAAACGAGATATAAGTTGTAATTTAGGTTCATTAAATATCGTAAATGTAATGGAAAATAAATCAATAAAAGAATCAGTCCATACTGCGATATACGCATTAACTGCTGTAAGTGATCAAACGTTTATTGAAAATGCGCCAAGTGTTCTTAAAGCAAATAATGAACTTCATGCGGTAGGTTTAGGAGCTATGAATTTACACGGCTTTTTTGCAAAAAATCTCATTGATTATGAATCCGAATATGCAAAAGAGTTTGTGAATATATTTTTTATGATGGTGAATTATTACTCAATCGAGGCGAGCACAAAAATTGCAACGGAAAAAAATCAAACATTTAAAGATTTCGATAAATCAGACTATGCAACCGGGGATTATTTTATTAAATATGAGAATGAAGTTTATGAACCCATGTCGCAAAAAATAAAAAAAATTTTTGAGGGAATTAAAATTCCAACGGCAAAAGACTGGAAGTTGCTCAGAGACGAGGTGATGCAAAAGGGAATGTATCATGCATATAGATTGGCTATCGCCCCTACTCAATCTATTAGTTATGTTCAAAATGCAACACCTTCGGTTATGCCCATAGTTGATGTTATAGAATCTAGGACTTATGCAAATTCTACAACATATTATCCAATGCCTTATTTATCGATGGAAACTTTTTGGTATTATAAATCAGCCTACCATACTAATCAATATAAAATCATGGATTTAATTTCAATTATGCAAAAACATATAGATCAAGGCATTAGCACGATATTATATGTTAACAGTGATATATCAACAAAAGAACTCGCACGATATTATATATATGCCCATAAGATTGGTTTAAAAAGTTTGTATTATACCAGAACCAAACACGCCACAATTGAAGATTGTTTAACATGTAGTGTCTAAATCTATAAAAAAATAGGAGTGTAAATCATGTTTTTTACTATATTATTGTTGTTATGGATAATATTTTTGGGTTTAGTTTTTATAGAATCAAAGCTCATTAAATCAGAAAAAACCTCACAATTAACTCAAACGTATTTTCCGATTCGTCTAGGAATAATTTTATTAAGTATAATATTTGTGATTATCTATTCATGGAATCTATCAACAAATATCAATATTCAAAATATTATTATGACTTCTTTAATGGTTGTAACTGTCTTAATAAGTTTGTTAGTTACACCAAAAAAATTCACCTCGCAAAAAACTAAAATTTTTAATAATTGGTTGCTTTTTAGAAATATTATCGCAATTTTTAATACAATAACAATGCTCGTTCATTTTATAATTTTTGTTTTGTTAGCTTAAATATTTAAGGAGGGAGTAATATGAAAGCAATTAATTGGAACAAATTAGAAGATGCATATAGTCTAACTTTTTGGAAGCAAAATGTGCAACAATTTTGGCTCGATGATGAAATATCAACATCCGCAGACAAAAACACTTGGCAAACTCTAACACCAGATGAAAAAGAAACATACAAAAAAGTGCTCGGCGGTTTAACATTGCTTGACACAAAACAAGGTGGACTCGGAATGCATTTAATTCCGCTTCATATAAAAAATCTACAATCACAAGCGGTTTTTACTTTTATGGGAGCGATGGAAGAGATACATGCGAAGAGTTATTCAACAATATTTACGACACTAGCAACCGAGGACGAAATTGAGGAAGTATTTGAATGGATTGATAAAAATGAATTTCTTTCAAAAAAATTAGAACTTATCACACAAAGATATTTTAAATTATTTACTCCAAATGCGTCAAATGTTGATATTTACATGGCTTTAGTTGCAAGCGTATATTTAGAAAGTTTTCTTTTTTATAGTGGATTCTTTTACCCATTATACTTTGCAGGTCAAGGTAAACTAACAGCAAGTGGCGAAATAATTAATTTAATTATTCGAGATGAAAGTATTCACGGAGTATATACAGGCATTATAGCTCAAGAGTATTTCGCTAGTTTAACATTAACAGAACAAGAATATGTAAAAAGTGAACAAATGAAACTACTAGATGAACTATATAACAATGAGGTCTTATATACAAAAGAACTATACGAAAAAGTAGGACTAATTGAAGAAGTAAATAAATTTTTAAGATATAACGCCAATAAAGCTTTAATGAATCTTGGATTAGATATTTATTTTGCTGAAGAGATTATCAACCCGATAGTTGAAAATGGACTTAGGACAGATACAAAAAATCACGACTTTTTCAGTGTTAAGGGAAATGGTTATGTCAAAGCAACTAATGTTGAAAAATTGGACGATTTAGACTTTGCATTCGATTTTTAAATTAAAAAAAGTATAACTAGAATTTAATTATTCAGTCATACTTTTTTGTTATTTATCGTAAAAATATTTAAGTTATATGAGTATCTACAGGAATTAGTGCGTTTGTGAGTTCAATATTTTTGATAGTTGCGTCTTTAAATAAATCATTAATTCTCACCGTTTGTGAAAGATTCCAGTTTGTTAAAAGGAGTTCCGATATATTTGCATTTTTAAACATCCCAATTATATCTTGAATATTTCGAGTATCCCAGTTTGACAAGTCTAATCTTTTTATCTCAGCACCTTCGAATACATAATAAGTATCCCATAAATTAGAGATATTCCAGTGTGATAAATCAAGTTCTTCGGTTTTGAAATTATAAAACATTTGCGCAATTGACCAAAGTGAAATTGTTGACCAATTAGTAATTTTTAAATTATCAATTTCTGCGCATGCAAAAGTTCGATCCATACTAATCACATTTTGAGTATCCCACCTACTTAAATCTAGGCTTTTTAAACGAAGTCCAGAAAATAAATAACTCATATTTCTTACACGTGATGTATCTATCAAATCCAAGCCATCAATTCTTTTCAATTTGATTAAATGACTAAATAAACCGGATAAATCATTTTTAGCAATAATTGGTCCTGTAATTATAATGTGAGTTAAAATTTCATTATAACACTGCCAAGGGCTTAAAAAACTCGTCCAATTAATAAAGCCAGCACCAATTTCTAAAACTCCATCATCATAAAGTGTCCAAGGGGAACCATCTGAACCGATTGTTCCTGAACCTATTTTGTCAGCTATTTTTGGCATAAGATATTCATGATAGCTATATGTTTTACGAATTGTTTTTTCTTTTCTTGTAGATATTCTTTTTTTAACTATATCACTTTTTTTACGATTCTTTACTTTGCATCTCCTTTTATAATTCATAAGTTCACATCCCTTATGAGATTTTGAGAATATTAAATTCTCTATCATATTGTATGAATATTTGGTTTATTCAGTATGGACACATCAAATGGTTTTCTTCATCTTTTTAAATAAATTGGTTGTATAAAATAAAAACCTATGACCAAAATAAAAAAGTATGAAAAAATGAAAAAAAATGTTGACAAATGATACAACATTTTATATAATTATATTGTTATCGATAATGAGTTTCAATAAGTAATACTATTCAAATAGAATAAAATAACGGAGGTTTGAATTATGTCATTAGTAGGTAAAAAGTTAGAAGATTTCACAGCAGATGCGTTTAAAGATGGTGAGTTTGTAAAAGTAGACACAACAAAAGATTTTGCGAACAAATGGAATATCGTGGTATTTTATCCAGCAGATTTTACATTTGTTTGTCCAACAGAACTCGAAGATTTACAAGATCAAGTAGCTACATTTGATAAATTAGGAGTTAATGTTTATTCTTGTTCAACTGATACACACTTTGTACACGCTGCTTGGCATCAACATTCTGATGCGATATCAAAAGTAAAATATACGATGATTGCCGATCCTTCTCAAAGAATATCTCGAATTTTTGATGTTTTAGATGAGGAAAGTGGTTTAGCACAACGCGGATCATTTATCATCGATCCTGACGGTATTATTCAAGCGGTAGAAATTACAGCAGAAGGTATTGGACGTGACGCAAGTCAATTAGTTGATAAAATTAAAATGGCTCAATACGTTCGAAACAATCCAGGTCAAGTTTGTCCAGCTAAATGGAAAGAAGGAGATGCAACACTAGCACCAAGCCTTGACTTAGTAGGAAAAATTTAAGTTTATCTATAAAGCAAATCTTCATTGAACGATTTGCTTTTCTTAAAATATATTATAAATTCATCACATGGAGGATAAATAATGTCAATATTAGAATCTGAAATTAAACAACAACTAGCTCAATATTTGCCACTTCTAGAATCAGATATTGTTCTAGGTGTACATGCTGACAATAGTGAACAAGGACAAAAAATTCATGATTTAGTTAATGAAATCGCAGAAATGTCACCACGAATTAGTACTGAGCAAACAACCTCAATCAAATCACCAGGATTTTTTGTCGCAAAAAAAGGAGAAGAAGCGAGAGTAAGTTTTGCTGGTTTACCTCTTGGTCATGAATTCACTTCTCTTGTTATGGCTTTACTTCAAGTAAGTGGACGAGCGCCCAAAATTGAAGATAAAACGATAAAAAGGATTGCCGAGATTAAAGAACCAATGGAATTTAAAACTTATGTTAGTTTAACTTGCCATAACTGTCCGGATGTTGTACAAGCTCTAAATATCATCGCTATCTTAAATCCTAATGTTAAACATACGATGATTGAAGGCGGATGGTTTCAAGATGAAATTTCTGAAAACAATATAATGGGTGTTCCAACTGTATTAAAAAATGAAGAACTATTTGCCAATGGTCGCCTCGAGGTAGATGAAGTCTTAAATATGATTTTAGGTGAAGCTAGTGCAGATGAATTTAATGATAAAGAACCTTTTGATGTTTTAGTAGTAGGTGCAGGACCTGCAGGAGCAAGTGCAGCAATTTATGCTGCGAGAAAAGGGATTCGTACCGGACTTGTTACAGAAAAGTTTGGTGGTCAACCTTTAGATACTCTGGGAATAGAAAATTTAATTGGGACTCCATATACTGAAGGACCTAAACTTGTGGCGCAAATCGAAGCACATGTAAATGAATACGATGTTGATATTATGAAAGCAATGCGAGCAGTTAATATCCAACGTTCACAGAACAAAATTGAAGTAACACTTTCAAATGGTGCAATACTTGAAACTAAAACTGCGATTATATCAACAGGTGCCAGATGGAGAAATCTTAATATACCTGGAGAAAAACAATACAAAGCAAAAGGAATAGCTTATTGTCCTCATTGTGATGGTCCTCTTTTCAAAGGCAAAAGAGTTGCTGTTATCGGCGGTGGAAATTCTGGAGTTGAAGCGGCAATCGACTTAGCTGGAATTGTTGAACACGTCACGGTAATAGAATTTGGAGATAAACTCGTCGCTGACACTGTCCTTCAAAATAAACTTGCAACATTGCCGAATGTTGATGTTAAATTAAATGCAAATACAACTGAAATTACTGGTGCAAATGATAAAGTGAATGGACTTTATTATACAGATAGACAAACTGGAAATAGTAGTCGTCTAGACGTGGAGGGAATTTTTATTTTAATCGGACTGGTTCCAAATACAGAGTGGTTAAAAGCGACAGAGGTTCAACTTGATAATCGTGGACAAGTTTTTATTGACGGTCACGGTGCAACAAATATAGAAGGTATATACGCAGCTGGGGATTGTACAAATTCTGTATATAAACAAATAATTATCTCGATGGGAAGCGGCGCTACCGCAGCACTTGGAGCTTTTGACTATATGATTCGCTCTTAATTATTTGACTTGTTATAAAGGTTTGTAATTAAAATTGTTATAATTTTACTTCTATAACCCGCCATTTGTTGTTTTTTATCGAAAATAATGTTATAATGTGGTATATAATTTATGAGAGAAAGCGGGTGGGATTGATGCAATCTAGACAAACAATCCAAAAACAAGTTATTGTAGAAACCTTAGAAAAATTGAAACATATAAAAGGACATCTTTCAATCGACGAAATTTATAATGCAATTAAAGAAAACTACAGCGCAATCAGTAAAACAACAGTATACCGTAACTTAAGACAACTAGCTGAAGCGGGAACAATCGCACAAGTTATGTTAGAAGATGGAATCGAAAGATACGATGTAAATTTACATGATCATCACCATTTTACTTGTACAAACTGTCAAACAATATATGATGTAGAAATCGAAGGATTATTAGATTTTTCAAATTGTTTAGAAGACAATTATGGTTTTATTACAGAAAGTGTTAACCTTTCATTTCGGGGAATTTGCAAAACCTGTAAAACTCCTCAATAAGACTCTTAAAAAAATCAAAAAAAATAGGATATTATCCTGTTTTTTTCAAGTGAATTAAAAACAAGCGAATGAACCAAAACAAAGTATTGGAGGTAATAATATGAATCAACCGGTTTTAAACATTAAAGATTTGCAAGCATCAGTTGAAGATAAACAAATATTAAAGGGTGTAAACCTCGAAATTAAGGGTGGCGAAATTCATGCCATTATGGGACCAAATGGAACAGGAAAATCAACTTTATCACAAGTTATTATGGGTCATCCAAAATATGAAGTTCTTGATGGTGAAGTAACCATGGACGGTGAAGACGTACTTGAAATGGAAGTTGATGAACGTGCTCACGCTGGTTTATTTTTAGCAATGCAGTACCCATCAGAAATTCCAGGAGTAACTAATTCAGATTTTTTAAGAATGTCAAAACGTTCAAGACTTGCGGATGGTGAAAAAGAACAATCTTTAATCGGATTTATCAGAGAACTTGATTCGTCAATTGAAGAACTTAAAATGAATCCAGATATGGCACATCGATATTTAAATGAAGGATTTTCGGGTGGAGAAAAAAAACGTAATGAAATTTTACAGATGAAAATGTTAAAACCTAAGATAGCAATTCTTGATGAAATTGACTCTGGTCTGGATGTGGATGCTTTAAAAATTGTAGGAGATGCGGTAAATTCTATGCGTAGTGAAGATTTTGGTGCGCTTATCATCACACACTATCAAAGAATTCTTGATTATATTAAACCTGATTTCGTACACGTTATGATGCAAGGTCGCATTGTAAAATCTGGTGGTATCGAATTAATGAAAAAAATTGACACCGAAGGTTATGATTGGATAAAATCAGAACTCGGAATTGATGATGAACGAGTAATCGTTGAAGACGAAAAAAGTCGTCCTGTAAGACTTGATTCTTGCGGAACTAAAGAAATTTTGGGGTTATAGGAGGATTAATTATGACGATTCAAAATCTTCCCTTAGCAGAAAAAACGAATATAAGTTCATGGAATTTCGATGAATTAATAACAGAATCAATTACAAAAAAATCATTTGTTTTAAACGAGGAACTATTAACAAAAAATACGATTGTGATAGTTGACGGTGAGATTGTACATCAACAATTAACTCCTAATATTGAGATTAATACGGACTTTGATAAACATAGAAATCCTGAAAATAAATTAATTGTTTTAAATAATAAAGAAAATAATTCTTCAATAGAAATCACAGTTGCTAAAAACGAAAACATCATTGAACCACTCCACTTATATGTTATAGGTCATAAACGATCACTTGTTCACAAAACAAAATTAAGTTTAAATACTAGTGCTAATCTTGAACTAACAGAAACTTATATAAGCAATATCAATGCAAATGTAAATATTATTAGTGAAGTTTTAGTGGGCGAAAATGCACAATTAAAAATAAATACTGTAAGTGAACTTCATTCAAAAACTTATAACTATCATCATAAGCACACTGAAGTCAAAAAAAATGGTAGTGTTGAATCAACGAATTTTATCATAAACGATGCCAATATTGTATTCGAAGATTTTACCTATTTACAAGGAACTGCGGCAGAAGCACAAACTAAAACCGTGTCAATAACAACACAAGAACAAAAACAAAATATGACAATTCGAATAGAGAATATCGCGCCGAAATCAGTTGGAAATATCATCAATTACGGTATTACAAAGGATACAGCCCACTTAGCATTTAATGGTGTAGGAAAAATTCAAAAAGATGCAAAGGGTTGCGATAATCAACAAGAAACTCGAATGTTAAATCTATCAAAAACTGCAGAAGCGGTAGCGAATCCATTCTTATTAATCGATGAAGGTGATATTACCGCAGGTCATGCAGCAAGTATCGGGCAACTAGATGAAGAGCAAATTTATTATTTAATGAGTCGTGGAATGTCGCGCGATGCTGCGAGTAAACTTATCGTTGCAGGTTTCTTAACTCCATTCATCGACTCTTTAAAAGATGAAACATTGCGAGAAACTTTAGCTAATCGAATTGAAAAAAAGTTAATTTAAAGCAAGATTTATTTAAAAGAAAGTGGGTTTTAGCATGTCTTTAAACGTCAACGAAATTAGAAAAGATTTTGAAATATTAGCGAATTTAGTAAATGGCAAACCCCTTATTTACTTAGATTCTGCTGCTACTGCATTGAAACCAAAAGTAATGCTTGATTCACTTGAAAAATATTACAAACACGCATCAGCTAATGTACATCGTGGAGTGTATTTTATTTCCAATGAAGCGACACAAATGTATGAAAATGCTAGAATAACCGCAGCTAAATTTGTTAATGCAAAAAGTGAAAATGAAATCATATTTACAAAAGGGGCAACTTCTGCCTTGAATTTAGTTGCTATGGGTTACGGACTTCATAATTTAAAAGAAGGTGACGAAATCCTTACTACTGAACTTGAACATCATAGTAGTTTTTTACCATGGCAAAATATTGCTAAAGTAACTAAAGCCACATTAAAATTTATTCCCTTAACACAAGAAGGTCGAGTTACAGTAGAAAATGTTAAATCTGTTCTTACAGAAAATACTGCTGTAGTAGCAATCAATCATGTATCGAATGTTATGGGTTATATTTCTCCTATTCAAGAAATTTCGAGTTTAGCACATAGTGTTGGGGCCATTGTAGTAGTTGATGCTTCACAATCTGCACCTCATATGAAACTTGATGTAGAAAAATTAGGATGCGATTTCCTAGCACTAACAGGTCATAAAATCTTTGGTCCAACCGGAATAGGTGTTTTATACGGCCGCAAACATTTACTTAATTTAATGCAACCTGTTGAATTTGGTGGTGAAATGATTGATGTTGTTGACGTGATAAACGGTTCAACATTCAAAGATGCACCTTATCGCTTCGAAGCAGGAACTCCACCGATTGCAGAGGCTATTGGACTCGCAGCGGGAATGGATTATATTTCGAAATTAGGATGGGAGAATCTTCACGACCATGAAATGGATTTAAGAAATTATGCAATTTCAGAATTTGAAAAATTGCAAGGTGTAACTATATTTAACAAAACTGCAGAAACAGCAATCATTAGTTTTAATGTAGATGGAGTTCATCCACATGATATGGCAACAATATATGATGAATATGGAGTATGCGTCAGAGCAGGTCAACATTGTGCTCAACCATTAATGAAATTTTTATGTCAATCTTCAACATTACGAGCATCTTTTACAATCTACAATACCAAAGAAGATGTTGATGCTCTTATACAAGCAACTATAGTCGGAAAGGAAACATTCACAAATGTCTTCTAATATACAAAACTTATATCGTCAAGTTATTATGGATCATTATAAAAACCCACGCAATAAGGGCCTAATTAATAATGGTGATTTTCATGATGTCCAATTAAAGAATCCAACATGTGGAGATGATGTTACGATTCAACTTAAAACTGAAGGTGAATATATTCAAGAAATTAGGCATGAAGGAATCGGTTGTGCAATTTGTTGTTCATCAGCATCTGTAATGTCACAAACTTTAGTTGATAAAACAATCGATGAGGCAAAATTAATCACTAAAAATTTTTACGAGATTGTAAAAGGTGAGAACATAAGTGATGAACTTGATGAAGAAGTTATGGGAGATGCATTTGTATATCAAGGTGTTTCTCAATTCCCAGCACGAATCAAATGTGCCACAATTGCATGGAAAGCTTTTGAACTAGCAATTGAAGAAATAACAACAAATTAATGTAAAGAGGTGATTACCATGGCAAATGACGCAATCGATAATATGAATGACCAAATGAATGACGTATTAACAGATTATAAATACGGCTTCATTACTGAGCATGAAAACATCCTAGATACCGGAAAAGGTTTAAACGAAAATGTTATCAGAACAATGAGTGTTACTAAAGGAGAACCTGAATGGATGTTAGAATATCGTTTGAGGGCGTATTCAGAATTTTTAAAGCAACCAATGCCTACATGGGGACCTGACTTAAGCGAAGAAGTCGATTTTGATTCATATACATACTATATCAAACCATCCGACAGAACTGCAGCAAATTGGGACGATGTACCTGAAAATATTAAAGAAACATTTGACAAACTCGGTATTCCTGAAGCAGAAGCTAAATATCTCTCAGGTGTTTCTACTCAATACGAATCAGAAGTAGTTTATCATAATAATCAAAAAGAGCTCGAGGAACAAGGAGTAATTTTTCTTGACACAGACTCTGCACTAAAACAACACCCAGACCTTTTTAAAGATTATTTTTCTAAAGTAGTTCCATTTACAGACAATAAATTTGCAGCATTAAATTCGTCCGTTTGGTCAGGTGGTTCATTTATCTACGTCCCAAAAGGTGTTAAATTATCAAAACCACTACAATCTTACTTCCGTATCAACACAGAATCAATGGGTCAATTTGAGCGAACGTTAATAATCGTTGATGAAGGAGCAGATGTCCACTATGTAGAAGGTTGTACAGCACCAATTTATAACGCAAACTCACTCCACTCAGCAGTAGTAGAGATATACATAAAAAATGGCGGACGTTGCCGATATACTACGATACAAAACTGGTCGAATAATATTTTAAACCTTGTAACAAAAAGAGCATTATGCGAAACAAATGCCCACATGGAATGGATTGACGGTAACATTGGTTCAAAAATAACAATGAAATACCCGGCATGTATACTAAAAGGTGATTATTCATCTGGAACTACCATTTCTATTGCTTTTGCAGGAGAGGGGCAAATTCAAGATGCGGGAGCAAAAATGATTCATCTTGGAAAAAATACATCTTCTACAATCGTATCGAAGTCCCTTTCGAGAAAAGGTGGAAATGTTACATATCACGGGCTCGTTGAACATGGAAAAAATGCAACTGGAGCAAAATCAAATATTGAATGTGACACAATTATCTTAGATGATATGTCTAAATCAGATACGGTACCATATAATGTCACAAGAAATGGCGATATAATTGTTCAACACGAAGCAAAAGTATCGCGAGTTTCAGAAGAACAATTATTTTATCTAATGAGTCGCGGTTTATCTGAAGAACAGGCAACGGAAATGATAATAATGGGATTCATTGAACCATTCGCAAAAGAATTACCAATGGAGTATGCAGTTGAATTAAACCAACTTTTAAAATTAGAAATGGAAGGTTCAATTGGATAAATAAAAGAAAGCTTTATCGAAGACTATTCGATAAAGCTTTTGAGCGTTATAAAGGGTGGTTAGATGAAGGATAAAAAATTTTACATGATGGCTTTAAGTCTCGGAATACCGAGTATGCTACAACTTCTTGCCAAACAATTTGCCAATCTAGTGGACAATATCATGATAGGTGGTCTAAATGTTTACGCAATAGCGGGCGTAAGTATTATAAATCAACTCCATTTTATCTTTGGACTCACATTATTTGGTATGGCATCAACAGCATCGATTTTCACTCCACAATATAAAGCTACAAATAATGAAAAAAAAATAACAGAGGTTTTTTTAATCTCATTGCTTTTTATGACACCTATCGGGATAATATTTTTTACAATCTTAAAGTTACAACCTATGCTCATTTTACAATTATTTACTGCAGATATCCAAACCTTATATTACGCAAAAATATATCTCGATTACATAGCCTATGCTTTTTTATTATTTCCGATATCTTTATCAATTTCGTTTGCGTTTAGGTTCACAGGTCATTTAAAAATGGTTATGTATTTTGCTTTTATAAATGTAGGACTATCGGTCTTCTTAAACTTCGGATTAATTCACGGTAATATGGGATTTCCAGCAATGGGAGTAGCGGGTGCGGGTCTTGGAACACTAATTGCTCGTATAATAGAATGTCTTGTATTCATCATTGCAACGATTGTTATAAAATCACCTATAAAAATAAAGATTGCACAATTTTTCAAACTAGATGTTGAATTAATTAAACAATACATTTCAAAAGGAATCGGACTTGTATTTAATGAATTTGCGCTTGCTGTTGGACTTCAAACGCTAGTAGTAATTTACTCACGTCGAATGAGCACAAATATAGCCGCCCTCAGTATCGCAATGACATTTTTAAACTTAATGCACGTCGGTTTTAGTGGTATGAATGTAATGATAAAACTAATCGTCGGCGAACATCTAGGAAGAAATGACTTCACCCAAGCTAAAATCGACGCAAAACGCCTAAGAAAACTATCAATAATAATCGGAATAAGTATGGGAATAATCATTTTCATCATCGGGAATTTAATAATGTTTACATACAACGTCGAACAAGCTGTCATCACAGACGCAAGGTTACTACTTCTAACAATGGTAGGCGTAGGCTGGCTAACATATCTAAATGCCAGTTACTACTTCACTTTTGCTGCCGGCGGTGATACGAGAAGTATTTTGATAATCGACTCATTGTATATTTGGTTACTATCTATTCCAATTGCGTTTTTACTAAGCAGAGGAAATATTTTATTACCTGTGCACTACCTATTAGTACAAATGCTCAATTTTATCAGATTATACATATCTAAACATTTAGATAAGAAACAACGTTGGATAAAAAATATCACGGTATAAAAAAAGGAAACCATGATAAATCTAGTGGTTAACTTTTTTCGGCAAGAAATAATTTTTTTAAAAAAGAATCTATTTATAAGATTGTAATGCTGTGAGTGCGGATTTCATTCCAGAAGTCTTTGCATTTTCAACAAGAAGAGAAGAATAAGCAAAAATTACATAACCTGTAACAGTTGGCAATGATTTTATAACTTCAAGTTGCTTTATAATCTCTTGCGGATCATCAAAACCATCTTCTTCATCATATAGATATAATCCTAAACCGATATATAGTTTAGTTTTGGTATTTGCGGTAATATCTGCCCACCATTTCGCGACGATATCAAATTGGGAAAGATTGTGATTAAGCGACCAATAAATTTGTGGAACTACATAATCGAGCCACCCTTGTTCTATCCAGTATTTTGTATCAACATATTCCTCTAGAGAAGAAAGTTGTGCAGCAGATGTTTTCGAACCGCCAGGAGCTTGTAAATCACTAGCCCATACGCCAAAAGGACTAATGCCAAATTCAACACTTTTGCCAGTTGTAACATTATAACTTCGTACAGCATTTGATAGTAAAAAAACAAGATTATTAATATTAAATTCACGCCACTTATCTATTGATTGATTTGCGGATTTGCGATATCTAAGATACGTTTCATAATCTGGTGATACATCTTTGAAGTTAACCATTACTCCATCTTTCAAAAACGGATACGGATAAAAATAATCATCTAAATGAATACCGTCAACATTATATTTAAACAACACTTCATTGATTGTCTGAACCATATAATTATTTACCTCAGGCACACCAGGATTAAAAAATAGCAAGCCATTAAAAAGATAAGTCCAATCTGGATTACGCTTAGCAACATTTTTATTACTTAGTTTACCAAGTGCTATTTGTTTTGTCGGACTAGATTCAGTAATTGAAATTAAACGATATGGATTAAACCACGCATGAAATTCAATACCCGCTTTATGAGTTTCCTCAATGAGAAACTTTAAAGGATCAAAATTCAAACCTGGAGCGAGTCCTTGTTGACCGGTTAAATATTTACTCCACGGATTTAATTGAGACGAATAAAATGCATCCCCCTCGGGTCTAACTTGAAAAAATATTGCATTTAAATTGTAAAGTTTAGCGGTCCTTAAAATTTCTAAATATTCAGATTTGAATAAATTTACGTTAAAACCAGCCTGATAAACACTTGGACTAGGAAAGTTGAGATTTCTCGTAGTCGCAACCCAAACTCCTCTAAGTTCCAAATTATTCCGAGAAAAACTCGACGAAAATCCTGCCTCAAAATAATTGTTATGTAAAGTCATCATATATTACCACCTCATAACTAGTTTATTCTTGAAGCGATTTATCGTGTCACTTTGACGGAGTTTCATCAGCATAATCATCCTCATCATATTCATCTGAATCATCTGCAACACCATCCTCCGGTAAAAACGGAAAATCTTCATCCTCAAAAATAATCGGAATTTCTTCATCCTCAAAAGGCATGGTAAGGTTGGGTGGAAGATCACAAGTTTGATCGATATTTTTCTTATTTAGCTCATTTTGATTGAACTTATCTTTTTCATCCTTATAGATTTGCATTAATAAACGACTCCTTTTTACTCACAAGCTCATTAATAATAGTCTAACCGTTTACTTGAAAAAGAATCTAAGTGGACAACTTAGATTCAGTAATTTACTTAACTTTGACCCAGCTAACTGCAAGAGCGCCTGGTCCAACATGAGCCGACACAACGAGTGATAAAGGCAATGAATGAATAGTATGATTTGGATGAAGAGCTTGAATAGCATCTTTTAAAATTGCACCCTCTTCTGGGTTTTCCATATTAAGAACTGCAATTTCATAATTATCATCAAGATTTGCATTTTCCACCGTCTCAATTAAAAATTGAATTGCTTTTTTAAAGGTTCTAACCTTTCCAGCTGCCTCAATTTTTCCTTCTTTTGTAAGATGAACAATTGGTTTTATTTGTAACGCTCCACCGATTATTGCACCTGCATTTGATAATCGTCCACCTTTTCTTAGGTTTTCCAATGTTTTAACGGCAGCTGTCAAGTTAGTGTGCTGACGCATTTCCTCTAAAACGGCAACAATCTCTGATGCATTTTTACCTGCACGAGCAAGTTTTGCTGCTTCAATTGCAAGCCATCCTTGTGAGAATACTAGTGTTTTAGAATCTACTACATAAATTTTGGATGAATCAACCATTTCTGCAGCACTTACCGCTGAAGCATATGAACCAGAAATTGCTCCAGAGATTGTAACGTGAATAATTTCATTATATCCTTTATCTAAAAGTGATTGATATAATTCAACAGTTACACCGATAGCTGGTTGTGAAGTAGATGGTAATTCTTTTTGATTCTCAGATAATTCTAAAAACTTTGCTGGTGAAATTTCTTTAAATTCTTGATAAGAATCAGTACCAAAAATAATCATAAGGTAATTAGAATAAATATTATATTCTGATAATAATTCTGGTGTTAACGATGCAGTAGAATCTGTAATTATTGCAACTTTATTTGACATGTCATATGACCCCTTTTATTATGAAGTTTTTATCCAAGTTACACCAATAGTACCTTCACCTACATGTACAGAGACTACTAATGACAGTGGTAAAATATTAACGGTAATTCCTGGAACAATTTCTTCTATTGCTGATTTCAAAGTACTTGCATCTTCAAGATTTTGCATATGCATTATAGCAACTTCATATGTAGTATCAAGATTTGCATTTTTGACTGTCTCGATAAGAGTAGCTATTGCTTTATTAAACGTTCTAACCTTACCTACAGCTTCAAGTTTACCATTTATCATTGAAACGATCGGTTTAATTTGTAAAACACCACCGATTACTGCGCTAGCGTTAGATAAACGTCCACCTTTTCTTAAATTTTCTAATGTTTTCACACTAGCAGAAATGTGTTGAGTAGCTTTTAGCACATTCAGCTTTTCAATAATTTCTGGACTATCTAGTCCTTGGTTTACCATTTTTGAAGCTTCAATAGCTAAAGCTCCTTGAGGCCAAGCAACAGACTCGGAATCAAAAACATGAATTTTATCTGGATTAACCATCTCAGCTGCTGAAAGAGCAGATTGGTAAGCCCCACTTAAACCACTAGAGATTGTGATATGAATTATTTCATCATATCCATCAGATAGTAATGATTCGTATAGTTCTACTGTAACTCCCGGTGAAGGTTGAGATGTAGATGGTAATTCTTGTTGTGCTTCTGATAGTTCTAAAAATTTACTAGGAGTTATTTCTTTAAATTCTTGATACGATTCTGTTCCAAAAATAATCATTAAATAACTAGTATGAATATTATGTTCCTTAAGTACCTCTTCAGGTAAAGACCCAGAAGAATCTGCTACAATAGCGATTTTTTTAGACATAATAAAACCTCCAATGCTTGATGTTGGATAAATTTTATTGCAATATGCAAAAAAACTTACTTGCATTAAATTTTAACAGTTAATAGTCTATTTAGCAAGTATTTTTAATAGACAAAATTCGCATTTTTTAAAAAAATAACTATGAATTAAAATAACGGGTGATCAATATGACATTAAAATTAGAATACATCGTAAAAAAAGAGTTTGATGGAAAAAAATTAGGAGAATTTCTTTTATCAGAAAATTTTTCACGCAAAGCTATTATTAAATTAAAACACTCAGGAGGAAAAATTATTATAAATGATAAATTAAGTCTTGTTCGTACAATAGTAAACTTAGGCGACAAAGTTATAATAGAATTTCCACCTGAGGAAATTTCGCCTACTTTGATTCCTTATCAATTAACTCTTGATATCATTTACGAAGATGAATATTTACTCGTGATAAATAAAGCGGCTGGAATTCCTGTTATTCCGACTGGAACTCATCAAATATCACTGGCAAATGGAATCTTACATTATTATAAAACTATAAACATTAAATCAACAATTCATTTTGTAAATAGACTTGATCGGGAAACTTCGGGTTTATTAATTATTGCTAAATATCGTCATATTCATCATTTAATGACCCACAATATCGAAAATATCATCAGAAAATACATTGCTCTTGTTGAAAATAAATTGGTTGGAAATGGTACTATTGAAATGCCTATTTTTAGACCAGACGTAAGCTCAATAAAAAGGACTGTTAATGAAAAAGGACAATATGCTAAAACTGATTTCCATGTAATCGAAAATAAGAAAGTCTTAGATAAAGAATATAGTTTAGTTGAATGTGCTCTTTATACTGGAAGAACTCATCAAATCAGGGTTCATTTAAGTTCGATTAATCATCCAATAGTGAAGGATAAAATTTACAATGAAAAAAATGAAAATGATTGTTCTGATTTAGATTATCATTTGTTACATAGTTATTTTCTTGAATTTAATCATCCTATTACGAACCGTGTACTAACTTTTAAAACAGATTTACCCGATCGTTTCGAATTCCGAGGTTCAACTTAATTTTATCTCTTTCTCCATTTTTACACATATCATTTCGAAAAATTAGAATAAGATAATATGTATTTTAAATAATTTTTGGAGTGATTATATGATAAACTTTTTATTAATGATTTTGTTTGGTGCATTAGTTGGTTGGCTAGCTGGATTAATTATGAAAACTCGCAAGAACCTATTAAAAAATATTTTATGCGGTATTGGTGGTTCTATTGTTGGAGGATGGATAGGTTCATTGATTGGAATATCCTCTTTTTGTGGGCAATTTAATTTCAGTATTAATAACATTTTAGTTTCAATCGCTGGTGCGTGTTTAATTATTTGGATTGTACAACAAATAAAGAGATAGAAGAGATAGATTTATAACGTAAAAAAATGAAAAATGACCTTCATTAAATTTTTAAAAGAAGGTCATTTTTTTATACTGATTTGTTTTTTATATTAAGTTCGTGAAATTCATAACTTGTTTGTGTACTTTCACCCTCAAATATTATTTTATCCTCGTATGTAAATTTGAAATGTGCTGGGCATGATAAGTCTTCTAAAATTAAGTTATCCATAATCCCTCGTCTTGGTGCGGGTAACCAATGTCCGCCACTTGAATCGATGGTAATATCAAGAATATATTTTCCTTGTTTTAATCTGATTTTATTTTTTTCAGCTAGCAATATTTTAACATTTTTATATGTTGCAAGTCGATATTCTTTTGAATCAATCATTACGACGCAAATACAACCCCAAAATTTTAACCCGTAAAATGGAATTTTAGCGACAGCTGCGACAATCGAAATATTTTTTTCAACATTGAAATCGTTAGCGTGCACCCATGTATATGCTGACGGAAATGACGTTCCAGAATCTCCTTCAATAAATCCTTTTCCCCCGTTAAAGTCGTAAACTTCGTTATCGATAGTAAGTTGTCCTGTTAAATCGTGGATCATACTTTTGATTAAATGTTTACATTCCATGGGAAAAAACCTAAATGGTCCCATAATGTCATTTTTGATAGGAGTTGTGTTTTTATATATTATTTCCCCGGAAATTTTTATTTCTGGTCGATTAATGTCAATACTAATTCCATTCAGTGAAAAAATATTATTTCCGATTAGAATACACTCGTCTGTTTTAAAATACTCACTTTCTGCGAATTTTATAAACCATGATTTTTTATTAGTAACAATATGTATAAATGGACCGTCTTTTGCAATACCAGGAATTAACGCGATAGTTTTACCATTTGCTTGATGTTTGAGATACCAACCTTCAAAATAGAAATTTGAATTGATACTTTTATTTTTATTCATTTTAATTTTCATTGATTGCGGACCTCCTTGTTAAATTTATTCTTCAATATTCACACTTTATTCTTTATCATAATCTATTATACGTTTAGAAATTATTTATTATGTCTATGAACCGAGGTTGTGAATTTTTAATACCTAATAAACAACCACAGACATTAAATTGTAAAAGTCGCTCTTATTTAGTGGGCTGAAAATTAAAACGTTAACCGTGTATAGAAAATCATCTCAAATTATGTTATAATAGAAAAAGTGTGAATTTTTGTGTAATTAAAATTTTATTTGTTATAGGTGGTTGTTTTATATGTTAAATGTTTCGAACGTGAGTCTGCGTTTTGCGGATAAGAAATTATTTGAGGATGTTAGTATTAAGTTTAATCCTGGTCATTGTTACGGAGTTATCGGTGCTAACGGTGCTGGAAAATCTACCTTTTTACGTGTTTTGTCTGGTGAGACTGAGCCGAATTCTGGTGACGTGAATTATCCAAAAGGTTTACGTATGTCTGTGTTGAAGCAAGATCATTATCAATATGATGATATGGTTGTACTCGATGTTGTTATTAGTGGGAATGAAAAATTATTAACAATTATGAAACAACGTGATGCTCTTTATTCTAAGCCTGATTTTAATGAAGAAGATGGGATTAAGGCTGGAAATTTAGAAGCTGAATTTGCTGAAATGAATGGATATATGGCTGAATCAGATGCGGCGACTCTTCTTCATGGTCTTGGAATATCACATGATCTTCAGTCAAAAAAAATGTCTGAGTTAACAGGTGAACAAAAAATTAAAGTTTTACTTGCTCAAGCGTTATTTGGTGATCCAGACATTCTAATTTTAGATGAGCCTACTAACCACTTAGATGTTCAATCAATTAATTGGTTACAAGATTTCCTTGGTAATTTTGAAGGTACAGTAATTGTAGTTTCTCACGATAGATACTTTTTAAATAACGTATGTACTCATATTTGTGATGTAGATTATGGTAAAATTAAATTATTCGTTGGTAACTACGATTTCTGGTATGAATCTAGTCAATTACTTCTTCGTATGCAAAAAGATGCTAACAAAAAAAGTGAAGAAAAAATTAAAGAACTTCAAGCATTCATTGCGCGTTTCTCTGCCAACGCTTCTAAGTCGAAGCAAGCAACAAGTCGTAAAAAATTGCTTGATAAAATTGTTATTGAAGATATGGAACCATCAAGTCGGCGCTATCCATTTGTTAACTTTAAACCTGAGCGTGAACCTGGTAACAATATCTTAAAAGTAGAAGGTATTTCAAAAACTGTTGATGGTGTTAAAGTTTTAGATAATGTTAATTTTGTTTTAAATAAAGATGAAAAAATTGCTTTCATCGGTGATGAAATTGCTGTAACAACATTATTACAAATTCTTGCTGGAGAACTTGAAGCAGATTCAGGAACTTTCGAATTTGGAGTTACAATTACTACTGCATATTTCCCTAAAGACAATACTGAATTCTTCGAAGGAGTCGATCTTTCACTCGTTGATTGGTTACGTCAATACTCGTTTGATCAAACTGAAAGCTTTATTAGAGGATTTTTAGGTAGAATGCTATTTTCTGGAGAAGAAGCTCTAAAAAAAGCTCGCGTTTTATCAGGAGGGGAAAAAGTTCGTTGTATGTTAAGTCGAATGATGTTATCAAGTGCGAACCTAATTATGCTTGACCAACCTACAAACCACTTAGACCTCGAGGCGATAACTGCTCTTAATAATGGTTTGAGAGATTTCCCAGGAGTAGTTTTACTTGCATCACATGACCACCAATTATTGTCAACTATTGCTAACCGAATAATTGATTTAAAGGAACCTGGAAAGATCGTTGATAAAATGACCACTTATGATGAATACATCGCAATGCAACAATAAATATTTTTCAATTAACCGCAATTAAAGAGTATTAAACTCATTAATTGCGGTTTTTTATTCGCAAATATGACCTATGTAGTCATAAAATTAAATTTTTCACATAAAATTACTTGACCATATTGGTCATGTGTGCTATAATAATATAAAGTGACCACCGTGGTCACATAATCAAATTAAAAGGAGGCAGTATCAATGAATGATACATTTTTAAAACTAGCACCAAATCGACAAGAACATATTTTAAAAGCTATTTGTGAAGAGTTTACCGAGCACAGCTATGAAGATGCATCAACAAATAGAATTGTGGAAAAAGCTGGTATCAGCAAAGGAACACTATTCAACTATTTCGGTTGCAAAGAAGGAATGCATAATGCGGTTTTAGAACATGCTTGGAACTTTTTCAAAGATAATGGAGTTCACAATTTCGCAACAAATGATTTTCTTGAACGTTGTTATATAATTGCTGATATGAAAATGAAAATATATGAAGAACATTCTTATCTTATGGATTTTCTAGTAAAACTTCATTTAACGGATTCTCCACATGTCCCAGAGAAAATAAAAATAAAAATTAATGAAATGATGCGAAAAAGTGCAAAAAAACTTTATGAAAATGTTGACTTATCACGATTTAAAGATGGCACAGATCCCCAAGTAATGATGAGACTCATTCGTTATACATTCGATGGTTTTATGCAAGAAATTACAAATCGTATGAAAATTACAGAGTTAACTAATGAAGTTTTTGAATCAATTCTTGCTGATCATTATAAATTACTTCAAGAAATGAAAAAAATCTACTATAAATAAAATAAAAGGAGCAAATAAAATGGTACTTACTCTAAACAATGTAACTAAAAAATTTGGAAAATTCCAAGCAATATCTAATATCGATTTTCAAATCAAAGAAGGTGAAGTATACGGCTTTATTGGACCAAATGGCGCTGGAAAAACTACGACTATTCGCACAATCCTAGGAATTTACAAACCGACCAATGGAACGATTAATATTTTTGGACTTGATGCATGGAAAGAAGCCGTAAAAATTCATAAAAGAATCGCCTACGTACCAGGAGATGTAAGTCTTTGGCCAAATTTAACTGGTGGCGAAGTAATTGATTTATTTATTAATTTACGCAAAGGAAAACCATCAGGACGACGCGACGAACTTATCGAAAAATTCAAATTAGACCCAACAAAAAAATGCCGAACATACTCAAAAGGAAACAGACAAAAAGTAGCACTAATCGCTGCCTTTGCAACAGATGCAGACTTATATATCTTTGATGAACCAACGTCAGGACTCGACCCACTAATGGAAAAAGTCTTTCACGACTGTGTCCTGGAAGTTAAACAAGCAGGAAAATCAGTATTATTATCAAGCCACATCCTTTCTGAGGTGGAGAAGCTTTGCGACAAAGTTGCAATAATTCGAGAAGGTAAAATTATTGAAAATGGAACTCTCGATGAACTCAGACACTTAACTCGTATCAACATAAAAACCAAAACATCCCACCAGGCCGATTTAACCGGAATTGAAGGGATTTATGATATCGAAGAAAAAGATGGTTATCTCACTTTTTCTCTAGATTCACAACGTATGCCTCTCATCATGAAACATCTTGCTCAATTTGAAATAGAAGAACTATTATCATCACCGCCATCGCTAGAAGAATTATTTATGAATCACTATCAAGGTGGTGAAGAATAATGTGGATATTATCAACTTTCATGTTTAAGCGGGATCGCTGGAATTTAATTTTGTGGTTTATCGGTTTAATTATCCTCAATGTAGCAGTTGCTGGTGCATTCGGTGAAATGTTTCAAACTCAAGACGAATTGATGAGCATGGTTGCAACCTTTGCAAACCCGGCTATTATCGCCATGGTCGGACCTATTTATAGTTATTCAATTGCGGGAATTTTTACCCAAAGTATGCTGGTATTTGTTGCGATTTCAGTTGCAATTATGAACATTTTCATGGTATCAAGACATACACGTGCAGATGAAGAAGAAGGAAGACTCGAAGTACTTCGTTCTTTACCTATCGGACGTGTTACTATATTAAAGTCAGTACTTTTAAACTCGGTTATTATCAATATAATTTTAGCTCTTGTAATTGGATTAAGTGTCGGTGCAACTCAGATGGAATCAGGATATTTAGGAAGTGGTATTTCCAACTTTATGGGCGCAATTATTTATGGAGCAATCCTCGGAGCAACAGGGTTTGTTTTCGCAGCGTTTACTGCACTTTTTGTCCAACTTTCTGAAAATAATCGTTCTGTTTTAAGTTATTCATTTATGTTCTTAGGAGTAATGTATTTATTACGAGCTATCGGTGATATGAATATTGAAATTTTATCAATTATATCTCCACTAGGTATTGGCTTCAGAGCACAGCCTTTCGTTGGAAATTATATCTGGCCCATATTTATCTTAATAATAACGAGCATAATAGTAAGTCTACTCGCAATCTATTTAAATGGAATTCGTGATTTAGGAGCAGGGTTTATTGCACAAAAACCAGGAAATGAAAAAGGAAATTTCTTATTAAAATCACAATTTGGACTGGCATTTAAATTAACAAAAGGAAGTTTAATCGGATGGGCAATTACAACATTTGTCCTAGGAGCAAGTTATGGTTCTGTTTTTGGCGATATTGAAACATTTATCAACAGTAATGATATCTTTAGACAACTTTTTGCCGGTATTGAAGGACAAGATTTAACATTAGGATTTATGTCATTCATTGTTGTGGTAATGGCAATTGTATGTACAATACCGGTAATCACTTCAGTATATAAAGTAAAAGGTGAAGAAAATAAAAACAGACTTGAACATATTTTAGGACGTTCGATTTCCCGAACAAAGATTATCATTAGCTATACAATAGTATCTATAATTAAGGCACCAATCATGTTATTTTTAGTAGGATTTGGATTGTACGTAGCAAGCTTTAGCGTCATGGACGACCCTTTACCATTTAAATCATTAACTCGTGCTGTTATGGCATATTTACCAGCATTATGGATGTTTACAGGACTCGCAGCACTAATAGTAGGGTTATTACCAAAATTAACTGGCATAATATGGGCATATCTCGGATACAGTCTAGTAACAGCTTATTTTGGACAATTACTCGAACTACCTGAAATTATGAACAAACTCACCCCATTTGGACACATCCCAACCTATCCACTAGAAATAATCAATTTAGAGCCACTAGTAATCATAACTATCATTTCAATACTTTTAGTGGTGGGTGGAGTTTTTGGATATCGTAAACGTGATATATTAGGGTAGAGTACTTGAATAAATTATCACAAGCATGCTATAATACATTTATAATAATAAAGGTATGTGGTTTGCATGATAGGCTCAATTAACAAAGTAGTTCTTATTGTTTCAGGAATTTTTATAATACCAATTTTCTTAGCACTCGGATCTTCATTACTCGTTCTAGGTGTAGTATTTCCTTTACTTGTAATTGTTGAACACTTAACAGGATATATTACGATTTTCACTGAAAACTTCTTTGATGAAGTATTTGTAATGCGAATTTTTCATTACGAACCTGAAGGGATAACAGGCATTATTATTTCAATTTTATTTGGAGCACTTCTTATTGTAATTGGACGGTTATGTTTTAGAGTATTATCAACTTATTGGCGATATGTAAAAAGTTAAAAAAGAAGTCAAAGTTTAAGCTTACAAACTTACATTTTGACTTCTTTTATGATCAATTTATCCAAAAATAACTAAGCACTATAATACCTAATACAATTCGGTAATATGCAAAAGGTTTGAAACTATTTTTCTTTATAAAACCGAGTAAGAATTTTATCGTAACAACAGAAACTATAAAAGCTACAACACAACCTATAATCATAGTTAACCACTCAGCTTGCGTGAAGTTGGATCCAATGCGTAAGAGTCTTATTAAACTACCGCCCGCCATCGCTGGTATTGCGAGGAAAAAAGTAAATTCAGCAGCGGTTTTACGACTCATTCCAAGCATTAATCCTCCAATGATGGTGGCACCAGAGCGTGAGGTTCCCGGAATTAACGCTAGTAGCTGGAATAATCCGATGAAAAGGGCAAGTTTGAACGTGATTTCTGTAATATGTGAAACACCCGGTGTTCGGTTTTTATTCCCATTTTCTACAACGATAAAAATCAGTCCATAGAATATGAGGGCTAGGGCGATAATCGTCGGACTACCTAAATTTGTTTCAATCCAATCATCTAGGGGAATTCCAATGATAGCAGCCGGAATTGAAGCAACGATAATCTTTAACCATAAATTAATTTTTTCTTTATCTATCGTTAAACCATTATTATTTACTACCGGGTTTAATTTGTTAAAAAAGGTTGTTACAACAGCCATTACGCTTGCAAGTTGAATAACTACAAAGAAAACACTACGAAATTCATCCGAGTATGTGAAATTTAGAAATACATCTACTAAAATCATATGACCTGTGCTACTTACCGGTAACCATTCTGTAATACCTTGCACGATTGATAAAAAGATAACGCGTAATAATTCTAAGATATCCATACTTTCACTCCTTGTTAACCTAGAAATTTAAGAAGCTTCCTGATCGGAAGCTGTTTTTTATTTAGTTAATAATTGTAAATTATACCAGGAAAACTGTGTTGAATGATGCCTGAGTACAATAAATTAGCTTCACCAGTACGTAATCTATTAATTATAACACTAAATTCATCAGTAGTTGAGATGAAATTATCAAATTCGACTGTGAGTATCGTATAATCTTCGTTCCAATTCAGCCTAAATGATGTTGAAAAATTAAATCCGATGCCAAAGTCGAGGGGATTAACAGGCTCACTGAATGCGATGGTCCAACTTGATAGAGAGTTCCAGCGATTAGCGTGTTCATCGAAATCTCCTTGACCTAAATGATGGATAACTGGCATTAAATCGGTCCCATTTTCAATATAGTCATCTTCATCGATTTCCTCGTCCCAAAATTGTTCTTGCATTAGAGATTCCCTGAAATTCATTAAAAAAGTAAAGTCTGGCAATTGATAAAATTGTAAATTTGTTAATGTATAGTAATAAATAGTTCCAAAATGTGAAAGAAGCGGGACGCGGACGCCAAAAGGTGTGGTCCATGTATTTGAAACATTCGGGCTTGTATGAGATTGTAAAGCAAAACTCCTGCCTGATTCGTTGGTTGCATGAATTTCAACACTTGACATTATACGTCCGCCAAAACCAATTAATGCATGAGCATCTCCGATATTTTCAGTTCTTGTTCTGTTTGTGATGAAATTTTTAAGTGGTTTGACATTTATTGTTCTTGTAATATTTTCTAAATCACCTCCATATGTTGCAACTAAAATACTTTCTGCAAGCACATCAAAGTTTTGAGAATTTATCGTTATAGAATCACCTTCTACCTCGATTATTTTAATATTATTATAATCTATAATTTTTATATATGGTGCGTCTGTTGATATTATAATTTCTGAATGTTGATAAAGGGCGATATTATTTGTAGATATTGTTAGGTAATGACTTGTTGGTCTTGCCCAAGGAATAAGTTTTGAATCTATTTGTAAATTATTAACTGGCGTTCCAAAATTGACTACGTCTTCACCGAATATTACATTTTGAAAATAATGGTGAATATAATTAATTGTCTGTGTTATTGATTGCGGTTGTAAATATAAGAGATGGTTATTATATCCTAAAAATTTAAAAACTTCATTTGCCGCGGACTTAACTGTTGGGATTAAACTTGAACCATAGGTGCCGTCATCATATTCATAGTGAAACGTGGCTAGTACGCGGCCTGCGTCAAACCCTGGAATGCGTCCTGCCTGCAATGATGCAAACAGATGCGTGTCAAATGGAGCAAGATAACTGCTGATGAGATGATCCACGTTACCCCATAATACTTCGTTAATATCTCCTCCTAAAAGTAAATTTCTTTGTTGATTTCTGGGTATATTGTGCCATGTTTGTGGCTGTGTGTTTGCGGGTGTTATTGCGCCGGCGTGTGATGATCTAATTGGAGCAAGTCCTGTATCACCGCCAAAAAGATTAGGTAATATCACTGCAACTCTTTCATCGAGGATACCGGTTATTAGGGCATTTTTTTCATATCCTGAGTGGCCAATTGTTACAGCTAAGCTCGGATTTATTCGCCACTGATCTTGTTTTATTTCTAATACATCTAAAAATCTTGAAACATTCCAACTATGAATTCCTAGTACACTACTGTTGTAAAAAATTGAAGCGGGATCGTATGGAAATAACATATTATAAAGTTCATCGGGTGCCCGTACATTGTTTGGACCGGGTACGACTGCCACCGCTATCCCTCGGGATAAAAATTCATTTCGGATTTCATGTTCTATTAGTGGACCCATACTGATAACTACCGGACCACCTGTTTCATAATATCCATTTTCGATTAATGCCTCAACTGTTGGCAGCCAAAATCCACTTGCAATTGTTCCAGAGACTTGCCGTAGCTCCGTTTCTGAGTTGTAGGCATCGATTGTAATGTGAACTGTGTTTGAAGCGCCATATCTTACAATTTGGTTCGTATTTACAGTAATATTATCAATTTCTATAGGCCAAATAAATCCTGTGTAATAAAGATGCATTAAATCAATAATTTCATCCCTTCGATTTTCCCAGTCATGCTCTGTGAAGACTCTATTAAGTTGGGTTTGTCCGTATCCACGTGAGTCCATTGAATATGAAGTAAAAAATTCAAATGGATTGGTTAAAGTTTCAACCGGCTGTAAAGCTTGTCTTAATCCAGGTTCAATTGGACTTGGTATATAATCTCGTATCATAGATTGTTGTGGGTTTTGAGCCTGTGAGACGAGTGCCATACTTGGTAGCGGAGTGGCTCCCATTATTAATAAAACGCTAAATAAGATAGATAAAAATTTTGTGTAAATATTGTTGTTGTTGTCCATAAAATCATTCCTACTTTCAGGGGATATTTTAAAAAAAATGAATTCTTTATACATACGGTATCATAGATAGAACCTGTCCTCAAGGTTTTTATGCAAAAGTTTAAAAAAGATTTTTTTGGTAATATTTTTTTTGATAAAATGTTGTAAGAGCTGAGTTGCTATTGTATTTTTCGACGGTAAAATGTGAGTTATATCGCCTGTGGTGTTTTAATTTGTCAAAAAAATGGATTTGATAATTTATACGTGGTAAAAACATTTGAAAATAAAAATTTTGACTTTTAAAAGATTGCTAAAAATGGTATAATAAAACTAACTCAATCGAAATTAGGTGTTATTATGGGACGTAAATGGAACAATATTAAATATGGAAAAGCTGCTAAAGATGCGGCTAAAGGAAAAATTTATGCTCGTTTTGGTAAAGAAATTTTTATGGCTGCTAAAAATGGAGAGCCAGATGTTACCTTAAATAGTAACTTGGCAAGTGTTGTTGACCGCGCTAAAGTTGCTGCTGTTCCACGAGATATTATTGATCGTGCTATTGCAAAAGCAAAATCAGGAGCTACAGAAAATTACGAACCAATTCGTTATGAAGGTTATGGTCCATCAGGTTCGGCTATTATTGTTGATGCTTTAACTGATAATGTAAACCGTACAGTTGCTGAGGTTCGTTCTGCTTTTAAGAAAAACGGTGGAAATATGGGGGTTAGTGGTTCAGTTTCGTTTATGTTTGAACCGACAGCTTTATTTGTTTTTAAACATGATTCTGAAGAAGAAATTCTTGAGGCTTTAATGGAAGCTGATGTTGATGTTCGTGATGTTGAGGTTGAAGATGGCTTTGCAACAGTTACAGCTGATCATGATCAATTTAAAGCTGTGCAAACAGCACTGGAAACGATGGGTGTAACTGAATTTGAAGAAGCAGATTTAACAATGTTACCATCAACAACAAATCAGTTAACAGGAGATGACTTAGAAAAATTCTTTAAACTTGTCGATGCTTTAAATGCTGATGACGATGTGACACATGTATATCACAATATCGAATTATCAGAAGATTAAGTTATACTGAATTTGCGTCCACTCTGTGGGCGTTTTGTCCTTTTTTAAAGCGAATTTTTTAAACGAGCATTATTAATAAAAAATTGATTGTTTCAGGAGAAAATATATGAAAAAAAATTATGATGTTATAGTAGTTGGAGGAGGTCATGCAGGTATTGAAGCATCGCTTGCCCCAGCTCGAATGGGTCTACAAACACTTCTTATAACAAGCGAAATAAAACGAATTGGAATGATGCCTTGTAATCCAGCAATTGGTGGACCCGCTAAAGGTGTTGTAGTTCGAGAAATTGATGCTTTAGGTGGCGAGATGGCACGGATTACTGATAAAAGTGCTTTGCAAATTCGGATGTTAAATTTGAGTAAAGGTCCAGCTGTAAGAGCACTAAGAGCGCAAGCTGATAAAGTTAAATATCCACGCGAAGCACAAAAAGTTATCCTTGATGAAAAAAACTTAGATGTTATCGAGAATAGAGTCGATCGTTTGCTTGTTGAAGATAATGTTATAAAGGGGGTAGAACTAGCAACAACCGAACAAATATTCGCAAAAGCTGTTATTTTAACAACTGGAACATATATGTCATCGGCTGTTATGATAAGTGCCGAGGTTACACCAATTGGTCCTGAGGGAACAGAAACTAGTATGAATCTTTCGAATAATTTAAAAGAACTTGGTTTTGATTTATTTCGGCTAAAAACAGGTACTCCGGCTCGTGTTGCTAAAGATACGATTGATTTTACAGGACTTGAAATTCATCCAGGTGATGATGCTAGGCTTGCATTTTCATATGGGACGGATGAATATATAAATCCAAAAGATCAACTTAATTGTTATTTGACTTATACTAATGAATTAACTCATGAAATAATAAATGCCAATTTAGATAAATCGTCGATGTATTCTGGAGTTGTTACCGGTGTGGGACCAAGATATTGTCCTTCGATAGAAGATAAGTTAGTGAGGTTTCATGATAAACCGCGACATCAAATTTTTCTAGAACCGGAATCACGAGAATTAAACACCATATATGTTCAAGGTTTTTCAACAAGTTTACCACGAGAAATACAAAAGAAAATGATAAACTCGTTAAAAGGTTTGGAAAAGGCAGAAATCATAAATTATGGTTATGCTATTGAATATGATGCAATAAAACCTGTCCAACTTTGGCCAACTCTTGAAACTAAATTAATAAGTGGTTTATATTCGGCGGGACAAATTAATGGAACAAGCGGTTATGAAGAAGCAGCAGGGCAAGGATTGATGGCTGGAATTAACGCTGTACTTAAAATCCGAGGTGAAGCACCATTGATTCTTGGTCGAGATGAAGCATATATAGGTGTAATGATTGATGATTTAGTCACAAAAGGAACACTTGAACCTTACAGATTACTAACTTCACGCTCTGAATTTAGATTACTTTTACGTCACGATAATGCTGATCTTCGTTTAACAGATTTTGGATACAAAGTAGGTCTTGTAAAAAGTGACCAATATCAAAGATTTCAAGATAAGTTGAACTTGATAACCACTGAAAAAAATCGATTATCCGAAGTGCGAATTACCCCTAAACAAGAAATAAACGCCTACCTTGAAACAATCCCCTCAACGCCCATAAAAGACGGAATTTCTGCGCTGGATTTATTGAAGCGACCTGAAATTACTTATGAACATTTGATGAATTTACTTAAAGAGCCTCAGATTGTTACCGATGAAGTGGCTGAGCAAATTGAGATTTCCGTTAAATATGCAGGTTATATTGTAAAAGCGATTCAACAGTCGACTAAGCTTAAAAAAATGGAAGAACGTAAAATTCCTGAAGGGATAGATTATGATTTGGTACCGAACTTAGCACTTGAGGCAACCCAAAAATTGAAGCAAATTCGTCCTCTTACCATCGGTCAAGCAACTAGGATTTCTGGTGTCAATCCCGCGGACATTTCAATTTTGATGGTTTATATTGAGGCTTACAGACAAAAGGGAGATTAATTTGAAACTTGAACAAAGAAAAGAATATTTATCATTTGAAAAAAATTTAAAAAGGATGTACCGTCATATTCGTAAGAATGAGTTGAGCCTAACTTATGAAGATTTTGAAAATGGGCATCTTAAGGATAGCAGTTTTATCAGATTGACTGAGGAAAGTTGGTTTATTCCTTATAGTGAGGAAATTGTTGTAAAAATACCTATTATTAAACGTGATGTTTTATATAAAGATTTAGGATTTTTTGCCGTCAGGGCGCTGTCTAAAATTAAATCGGATCGTTTGAGTTTATTATGGCAAGCTATCGCGTTATTTTTAGTAGGCGTATTTGTGTTAGGCGTCCTGCATTTTACATGGGATTCGATTAAGGATATCGTATTTTTAACAGAATTAATAACTATAATTTCATGGGTATTTATATGGACAGCAGTATCAAAGTGGTTTATTGAACAAAGAGACTTGCAAGATAAACGATTCACAATATTACAACTTTTATCAGCTAAAATCATAACCTATGAAGATTCGGAGGACCGAAGTTATGACAAAAAATAAATTTTATGAAGAACTCGCGACTCGCGGACTAATTCTTACTCAAAATCAAAAAGACCAGTTTTATCGCTTTTATGAGTTATTAATAGAATGGAATGAAAAAATGAACCTTACAGGCATTACTGAGATTGAAGAAGTGTATGCCAAACATTTTTTTGACTCGCTAGACCCATTTATTGGAGTAATTCATGATCACACCTTAAGGATTTGTGATGTCGGCACAGGAGCCGGTTTTCCAGGCATGCCTCTTGCAATCGCATATCCTAACGTCCAATTTAGTTTAATAGATTCATTAAATAAGCGAATTGAGTTTTTAAAATTTTGCACAAAAGAACTTGAGTTGAAAAATGTTACAGCCCTTCATACTCGGGCAGAGGAATTTTCTTTAACGAATAGAGAAAGTTTTGATATAGTTACATCTAGAGCGGTAGCCCGTTTAAATATGTTATGTGAACTTTGTGCACCACTTGTTAAAATCGGCGGTCAATTTATTACTTTAAAAGGTCCGGCAGGTCACGAGGAATTAAAAGAAGCAAAACAAGGTCCTTTTAAATTAGGATTAAAATTAAAAGATATTTCTGAGGAAACAATTAATGATGTTGGTTCTCGAATCAATATAACTTTTGATAAAGTAAGTCCTACGCCAAAAAAATATCCGCGCCAATTTGGACAAATCAAAAAAAATCCACTTGTTTAGAATTGGTTGTATTAAAATTTATATTAATTGAATAAAATTACTTATGGGGTGAAATATATGAAAAAAACTTTTACTTATTTATACTATATTATCTTTGTAGCAGGACTCTGGTTATTAAATCGTCATTTTCAAGATTTTGCTTCAGTAAATGGACTGCTTGTAGCTATTTTAGTCGGTTTAATTATTGCTTTTGTTGCAAAATTGATTTTTAAAACAATTACAAAAATGCTTATCTTTTTTATAATAATTGTAGGTGTCGTAATTTTTCTTTTTTCAATCGAATTTTTTGTTGTGCCTATCTGGTTACAACCAATATTTGACTTTATCACCGGTGTAAACTAGAATTTTTATCTTAAGCTTGCATCAAATCAATCGAAACGCTATCAAAGATTTTTTAATCTAAGTATTGATAGCGCTATTTTTATTTTTTGTCAAAGTTTTAAACTTAAATGTAAAAAAAAATAAATTTAATATAGTTTTTTGATTTTTTTTAGTGTATAATAGATAAATAGTAAAAATGATCGCATTAAAACAAACAAATTTTATAAAGGAAGATTTATTATGAATTTAGAAGCGATGAATGGCTCAATGCTTGCTTTTGTTGGAGATGCTTACTTCGATTTAAAAATACGTGAAATGCTAATTACAAGAGGTATAAATAATTCAAAAAAATTCCATCAATTAACCGTCTTTTACGTTTCTGCAAATGCTCAAGCAATGATGTTACATTCTTTACTTGATATGGAATTTTTAACAGAAATTGAACGTGCTATTGTCCGAAAGGGTAGAAATGTAAGTGGCGGTACGACACGAAAAAATACAGATGTTATAACATATAGGCAAAGTACGGGTTTTGAAGCCTTAATCGGTTATTTATACTTATTAAAAGACCAAGATAGATTAAATCAAGTGGTAGAAATGTGTATTTCGATAAGAAGAAAGGATGAGCTATAATGAGTAAAGTTGTTATTTATGGAAAAAATACCGTAGTTGAAGCAATGCGTTCGGGTCGGGAAATAAAAAAATTATTTATTACTAATGATGTGTTAAAAAAAGAAGGAGAAATCCGAAAATATATCCACGACACGAATGTTAAAGTTGAAAAAATCGAACCAAGTAAACTGAAAAAGCTTATCCAAAATAAATATAACATTACCGGCGCATTGCAAGGTTTAGTTGCAGAGGTTGCTGATTATGTGTATGCAGACTTAGATTATGTAATGGAGCAGGTCGAGAAATCAGGGAAAATCGGATTTTATATTATGTTAGATGGTCTTGAAGATGTTCATAATTTGGGTGCTATTTTAAGAAGTGCGGACGCTACCGGAGTAGATGCGATTATTATTCCAAAAAATGGTTCCGTAAACTTAAATCCAACAGTTGCTCGTCTTTCTGCTGGAGCAATTGAGTATGTTAATGTTATTCAAGTAACAAATTTAAATAAGACAATCGAAAAAATGAAGAAAAAGGGGATATGGTTTGTCGGGACAGATGCGAGCAATTCTTCTGATTACCGTACTGTTGATATGACAGCACCGACATGCATCGTTATAGGAAGTGAAGGTCGTGGGATGAGCAGAATGGTAAAAGATGGTTGCGATTTTAAAGTTTATTTGCCAATGGTTGGTAAAATTACTTCCTTAAATGCTTCAGTAGCTGCTGCTCTACTTATGTATGAAGTTTATAACCAGAGAAATCCAGTACAAATAAAAAAATAAAAATAATGTTTTGATGGGGAGGAGTAAGTGTGGCAGAACTTACGGATATCGAACTTATTTATCTCTATCGGGGTGGAAATGAACGTGCATTTGAAATTTTACTAATGCGATACCAAGGAATGATTGCAAATCTCGCACGAAAATATTATTTAAATTCATATGATTTTGATGATTTATATCAAGTTGGAGCTGCTGCAATGTATTCAGCTGTTCTAACTTATATTGAAAATAACGATGCAACATTTTATAGCTATTGTTTATCTTGTGTTCGTAATAGTTTGTCAACATTATGTCGCACTGATTTAAAAAGAACTGAGGCATTACAAACAAATGAGTTTAATATAGTAATGGAAAATAGATATGTTTATGAAGCGAATCAACATGAAAAAAATATGAATTTATCAAAAAAAAATAATGAAGATTTAATACTATTATTTGACAAACTTATCCAAGAAGGTGTTAAGCTAGGCGAGATTGAAAAGACCTGCATTGAAATGGTACTTGACGGGTTAACTTATACAGAAATTGCAACAACACTGGATGTAAATATTAAAAGTGTGTGGAACGCAGTAGCAAGAGGGCGAATAAAGTTTAAACAAGAGATGAATAGATTAAAAACTCAAAGCAACAAGTTATAATATTTGTTGTTTTTTTCATTGAGCGCAAAATTAAGTAAAATCGTAATACTTTTTTAAAATTAATATTTGTGGTATAATAGTTGTACTAAATAGGTGAATAATAAAAGAAAGAAAAAATTAAAAAATGTTTGATAAAGAGGCAAGTTTATGGAAAAGAAAAAAGTGATTATTGGTTTAAGTGGCGGAGTCGATTCTTCAGTCGCAGCTCATCTTTTAATTCAAGATGGTCGTTACGAAGTTGAAGGAATGTTTATGAGAAATTGGGATAGTGCAACCAATAATGACTTTCGAGGTAATAATACTATTGATGATGATGTTTGTCCACAAGAAATAGATTATGCTGATGCTGTTAAAGTCGCGAATCAACTAGGTATTACTCTTCATAGAGTTGATTTCGTACAAGAATATTGGGACCGTGTTTTCACTTACTTTTTAGACGAATATAAAGCTGGAAGAACACCAAACCCTGATATTATGTGTAATAAAGAAATAAAATTTAAAGCATTCCTTGATCATGCGCTAGAGCTTGGTGCAGATATGATAGCAACAGGTCATTACGCTCAAGTTGATCACGAAGGAGCTACTCGTATGTTAAGAGGAGTAGATGAACAAAAAGATCAAACTTATTTTTTATCTCAGTTAACTAAAGAACAACTTGATAAAACATTATTTCCTTTGGGCCATTTAAAAAAATCTGAAGTTCGAGAAATTGCTAATAATTTAGATCTTGCAACTGCTACAAAAAAAGATTCAACAGGTATTTGTTTTATTGGCGAACGAAACTTCACTGAATTCTTGCAAAATTATTTACCAGCTCAACCTGGGAAAATGAAAACTCTAGACGGTGAGGTTGTAGGTGAGCATATTGGGTTAATGTACTATACAATCGGACAAAGAAAAGGTCTGGGTATAGGTGGAGCTGGTGATGCATGGTTTGTAATGGGAAAAGTTATAGAAGAAAATGTTTTAATCGTCGGTCAGGGTTTTGAAAATGATTATGTTTATGCAAACGAAGTAATTGTTGACGATGTTAATTGGTTACCAAGCAAGTACTTCATGGGTGAATTAACTTGTGTTGCAAAATTTAGATATCGACAAAAAGACGTCCCTGTTACAATTGAGTGGCTTAATGAAAATACACTTAAAGTTAGATGTCATGAACGGACTAGAGCAATAACACCAGGACAAGCTGCTGTTTTTTATGATGGGTCAGTTTGCCTTGGTGGGGGTTTTGTAAATGAAGTATATCAAGATGGACAAAAACGTTACTATTAAATAGTAATTTGTTCTAAAAATTGATAAGTGGTGGTTAACGTGGAACAATCTTTTGTCGAAGGTATTTTACTAAAAGAAATTTTTAGAAATAAAGATAATGATTTCGCAATTTGTAGTATTTTACTTATTTCTCATAATGCAACTGAAGAAATCTTACATTCAGCTACAAAACCAGTTTATGAATCGGACATCCCGCCGGGGTTTAATGTAGACGACTATGGTGCTATCACGATATCAGGATATTTTCCTATGCTTGATGATTCATTGACTTACAAATTTATCGGGAAATGGATTCAACATTCGCGGTATGGTTGGCAATTTCAAGTAGCTAGTTTTAGCAGAAAACAAGTCATAACACAATCCAACTCATCGATAATAACTTATTTGAGTAGTGATGTTTTCAAAGGTGTCGGAAAAAAAACTGCCGAAGCTGTTGTTGATAAACTTGGATCCGAAGCAATCTCGTTAATTCTTAAGGATGAATCTCTTTTAAAAGGAATTAGAGGTGTTTCATTAAAACAACAAGAAACTATTATCAAAACTCTTCGTGAACGACAAGGTGACGAACTTATTTTGGGGCCATTATATTCATATGGCATCTCGCCAAAATTTGTGGTGAAGATTCTAAAGATTTATGAAAAAAATGCTCTTTCAATCATTCAAAATAATCCATATCAACTCATTATAGATATCGAGGGTATAGGGTTTTTAAAAGCGGACGAAATTGCAAAATCTATGGGGATTGAATATAACGATCCACGTAGAATCAAAGCGGCTCTTGTCCATGTTATAAACCGTATTTGTCATTCAGATGGGCATACCTATATAACGGAAAACCAACTCTTAGAAGCTAGCCTGCAATTTATAAATGCGGATACTCGTGTCGAAGAGAGCCTAATTTATAACATGCTCGAACAACTTATTGAAGAACAACAACTCAGTAAAATCCAAAATAAACTTTTTCTACCGACGTTGATGCAAGCGGAAATCAATATCGCAGCTAAAATTAAAATGTTACAAAAAGCAGACACTATTTCCGTGGATGAAATCGAAAAAGCGTTCGAGTCTGTCAAAGAAAAACTCGACATAGAGTATTCAAAAAAACAAGAAGAAGCAATTTTAAAAAGCTTAGGGGCACAAGTTTCTATTATAACAGGGGGACCAGGAACCGGGAAAACTACCGTGGTTAACGGGATATTAAAGGTTTACGATAAGATTTTTGATAAAGTAAAAAAACCAAAAAAAATTAGGCTTGCTTCTCCTACTGGTCGTGCGGCAAAAAGAGTTGAGGAGACAACAGGGCGAGATGCATCGACTCTCCACCGGTTACTTGAGTATAGTCGTGACGGTACTTTTGGGATTCACGCCGATGAACCATTAACTGCGGATTTGATAATTATCGATGAGGTTTCAATGCTCGATACCTATCTTGCGAATCAACTTTTTTCAAGCTTAAACCAAGGAACACAAATAATCCTCGTTGGTGATGACAATCAACTTCCTTCTGTAGGACCTGGACAAGTTTTAAAAGATTTAATCGAATCTGAAAATATACCAATTACAAGACTGACTGAAATTCACCGACAAGCAAAAGGATCTTCAGTTATTACTCTCGCCCACGCAATAAATCATGGTATCTTGCCGGAAGATTTACTAGAGAAAAAAAGTGACCGATTATTTGTTCAATCCCACAGTGATGATATTTTACGACTATTAAAACAGGTAACAACAGGCGCAATTGCAAAAGGTTATACAGCAAAAGAAGTTCAAGTGTTAATACCAATGTATCGCGGCGGTTTAGGAATAGATGCGGTAAATCTTTCATTACAAGAATTATTTAACCCAGAATCTAAGACAAGTATGCAAATTCAAATCGGACCAAAAATATTTAGAGAAGGCGACAAAGTTTTGCAGTTAATTAACAATCCAGATGCTGGTGTAATGAATGGTGACGTCGGCGAAATTGTAAGAGTAATTGACAAAGGCAATAAATCGGAAGTACTAGTCGATTTTGATGGTGAAGAAGTAGCTTATTCTAAAGATGAGATGATGGCTTTAACTCACGCTTACGCGATGAGTATTCATAAATCCCAAGGGTCTGAATATCCTGTAGTTATCATGCCTATAACTAAAGCGTATTGGATTATGTTACAGAGAAAATTAATTTACACAGGTCTTACTCGAGCGTCCAAATCACTTATATTAATCGGCGATTATGAAGCATTAGAGTTTGCCGCAAAAAATCCTGGTGCAATTAGGCAAACAATGTTAATCGACCGAATGATTGGTCAACCGGTTGATGATAAACAAGCTGAAAAAATAGAAGATATAAAATCTGTTAACGACGAAAAATTGAAACAAGCTGAGCATATGCAAAAACAACCCATTTTAAACATTCACGAGTTATACTTTAAAACACATGAAATTCCTTTTGCATTTCTTGATGAAATAAAAATTAAAGATATTACTCCATATTACTTTATGAATAATTGAAAATGTATTAAGTAGACAAAGTGGGGATATTTGTCGATAGATTTTTTAAAATTAATATTGTAAAACAACTATGAAAATGAGATAATATAAGGCAGAATTATTTTATCTTTAATTTGATTATAGGAGCGAATAAAATGAAAAAGAGAATTGTTGTTACAGGAACTGCTGGTTTACTTGGTCCTTACGTGGTTGACCACTTTTTAGAAAAAGGATACGACGTTTTAAGTGTTGATATTAATACTCCAAAAGAAATCAAGTGTACACACTGGACAGTTGATTTAACTGATTTAGGACAAGTTTACGGTATGCTTGAAAATGCATATGGAGTTGTTCACTTAGCAGCGATTCCACGTGCTAACATCTATCCAAATGGAAAAACATACCAAAATAATGTAATGTCATCATACAATATTATGGAAGCATGTGGACAACTTGGAATTAAAAAAGTAATAATTGCATCTAGTGAGTGTGCTTATGGACTTCCTTTTGCAAAAGAAGACTTAACACCACAGTATGTACCTGTTGATGAACTTCATCCTACATGGGCAGAAGATTGTTATGGAATCGCAAAAGTTGCGGCTGAGGTTACTGCCGAAGGAATGCATAGACGATATGGAACGCAAATCATTAATATGCGAATTGGAAATATTATTACCCCTGAGATGTATCAAAAAATCTTTCCTGGATTTGTTAATAAAACATATAATCGCTTAAGAAATCTATGGAATTATGTAGATGCTCGTGATATTGCAACAGCTTGTTTAAAAGCAATTGAAATTGATGGACTTGGTTCAGAGGTAATGAATATTGGTGCTGATATTACTTGTCAAAATCAAAAAAGTATTGATATTATTAAAGCAGAATTTCCAAACCTTACAGATATTCGTAGCGATTTAAGTGAATATCAACCAATTTATTGTATAAAAAAAGCAAAATCGATGTTAGATTGGCAGCCGGTTCACAACTGGCGAGATTATGTGACCTTAGAGGACTAAAATTCAAAAAAAGTGATTAATATTTCGAAAATTAGGCTATAACGATAATGTGTTATAGTCTAATTTTAATTTTTTGTAAATGGGGCGTTGTAATGAAAAAATTATGGTTTAAAATAAGCATTCTAACTTTTTTACTAATCCTTGTAGGTTGTAATAATATTTTACTTTTGAATACAACTGAAGATGAATCTTATCTTCTAGATCCAGAATTCTCAATCCAAGTGGATGAAAGAGATGGATTTCGGGTTAGTCATTCGAGAAATTTTTACATTACACCGTACACACATGGGTATATCGCGACTGCGCTTTTGGAATATATGAACGATTTTTTACCGTATCGTTTGGCTTTTTCTGATAATGAATTACGGGCAGCTGAGTGGATAG
>JGI24703J35330_11748831_pt1 | contig 42220 bp, 34 predicted proteins | sample TergutNt197P1_FD_35330 | JGI IMG/M metagenome (IMG submission 35330)
TTTTTAGTAACTATTTCGTAAAAACCCTGATTTTGCTGTTAATTTTCGTGGCAAATATGCCGATACATTGTGTTTAGGGTCGCGTTAGGATAACCTGACTCCCTGTTGACAATGGTGTACTAATGTGTATAATACACATATTGCATTTATTAGGAACCGTTAATTAAGCAAAGGAGGTGCGAGGTGTTCAGGATAGACCTTAAAAATCGCAAGCCAATATACGAGCAAGTGGTGGAGAATTTTAAGCGACTGATAATATCGGGTGAGCTTGGCGAAGGAGCCAGAGTTGCCAGCATACGCGATATGGCAAAGGAACTTGGGGTTAACCCGAATACGGTGCAAAAGGCGTATCGAGAGCTTGAGGTGCAAAAGTATTTTTACACGGTTTTGGGGCAGGGGAGTTTTATAGCTGCGCCGCCCGAGGATGCGACGCGCAAAGATATTTCGGCGTTGTATGAAAAATTGGCGGCAATGGTACGCGAGCTTGTGTTTCGCGGTGAAAGCAAGGGCGAGGTCGCGCTTTTTGTAAAAAACTTGGGGGAAGCTTCGGAATCAAAGGAGGATTTGGCATATGATAAGAATTGAGGGATTAACAAAAAATTTCGATGGCCATGACGCGCTTTGCGGGCTTAACCTAAGTGTTAACAAAGGCTCGATATACGGGCTTGTTGGGGTAAACGGCTCGGGAAAAACCACGGTAATAAAGCATCTTGCAGGTGTGTACCGCTGTGACGGCGGGCGCGTTCTTATCGATAACACGGAAGTCTACGACAACGAAAAGATTAAAGCGCGTATGGGATACGTTTCGGATGATTTATATTTTTTCCCGCAATACAATTTAAAAATGTTGGGAAGATTTTACGGGCGAATGTATTCGGCTTGGGACGGCGCACGCTTCCAAGAATTAATCGAGCTGATGGGGCTTGATACAAAGCGCAGGGTTGCGCGGTTCTCAAAAGGGATGCAAAAACAAGCCGCGCTTGCGTTATCGCTTTCCACAATGCCGGAGGTTTTGCTTCTGGATGAACCGATTGACGGCCTTGACCCGATTGTGCGCAAGCGGATTTTTGACAGAATCATTGAAGATGTGGCAGACCGCAAAATGACGGTGTTAATATCCAGCCACAATTTAAAAGAGATGGACGGAATATGCGATACAGTGGGAATAATAAAGAGCGGTAAAATGTTAATGGAGCGCGACCTTGACGAGTTAAAGGATGAAATGAGCGGCAACCCGGAGTTTGCGCATTCGCCGCCTTCCCTTGACGAAATATTTATCCATGTATACGAAGCGGTAATGCCGCAGACAGCAAAAAAGGAGGCCGCTCATGAGTAAATTTATAAACAAGGCGTTGCTTGCAGAGCAACTGAAACGCTTTTGGGCAATTTCGGCTTTGGCAATTTTGTGTTATGTGCTGGTTTATCTGCCGCTGATGGGTGACCGTGATAGTTGGCAGCTTATACGGCATCTTGTAGACATTGTTTCAATGGGGCATTTTGGAATGTTATTTATTATGGTGCTTACTCCCGTTGCGGCGGCGTTTTGTACCATAGGCGGAGGGTTTTTTAATCGCAAGGCGAGTACTGCATTTTATGCACTTCCGCTAAACAAAAGACAGCTTTTTATTACAAATGCATTGGCAGGGATTATTTTAAGCCTTGTACCTGTGCTTGTTTTCTGTCTGATAATGTTACTGCCTGTTGATATTCAAGACGGTGCTTACGGTTCGCGCTCTATTCCGGGGGAATGGCCTGCGGTGGCAAGTTCGTTGCAAGAGCATGTACCGTCGGTAATTTTGCCCGGCGGCGCGACAGAAGGTGCCGCAATTAATTCGTTTTCCGTTATAGGCGGGCTTTTCCTCAGGATGTCTGTGACCGCTGTGTTTTATTTTGCAGTGGCGTGGCTTGCGTTTTCTTTGGCGGGGCATGGGTTTGTAGCGTTGTTAATTGTGGCGGCTATGCCGTTTTCAATTTTTGGGCTTCTGTCTTTGATTGAAATTATCGGGCCGCTGTTTGTTTTTGGGTTTAACTCTGTGTTGGATACTGACAGATTCACGATGTTTTTTGTCTATCACAACCCGGCGGCCTGGGGGATGTTACTTCGTGCGGGTGGCGAATTAACACGAACGCAGGCGGTAATCTTGCCATATATCTCTTACATCGCAGTAAGCGCGGCATTATTTGCGGGGGCGTACTTTATAAGCCGCATTCGCAAGCCCGAGCGCACGGGAAACTCTGTAATGTTTGCCCCGGTTAAAAATGTGCTTGTGTTTATTTTCGCCCTTTGCGCAATGATGATTATGGGCTTGATTTTTTACGCCACAAGCGAAAGCGTTTCCATGCTGTATATAGGATTCATTGTCGGCTTTGTAATCGGGTATGTAATTGCACAAATGATTGCGGAAAAAACATTCCATGTGCTTGGAAAAATAAAGCAACTGCCGATTTTTGCGGGCATTGCCACCGGGCTTTATATAGCAGTTTTGCTTGTGACGCAATTTGGGTTTGGCTTTTATGTGAATCGCATACCCGCCGCCGACGAAATCTACGGCGTTTTTGTTGGCGACAGATGGATGGTCAGCAACATGGATGAAGATGCGAGGCGTCATGCTTTTATTACCGACCCCGATGCAATCCGGGATATGCAGGAAGCGCACCAATTAATCCTCGACAATATCTCATACTTGCGAGAAGTTCCAAGGCTTCAACGCGGAACAGTAAGGCGAGAAGACAACTTTACGTGGGTCACTTGGCGAGAAAGCCGTACATTTTTTTATCTTTTAAATAATGGTCGTATGGTTGCGCGTCATTATTATCTGCCCTTTGATTTTATCGAAAGCTCGGGCATTTACAATTTCCTTGACAGTGAAGCATTTGTGCTTTCACGCTACCTGCCTCTCGCAATGCCCGATATGATAATGTCGATAGACCTGCATTTTCAAACCCCTCACTTCTTCACTTGGGGAGGGCTGGCAAATGAAGGCCATTGGGGATTTGACTCAAGGCGGGCTGTTACAATTACCAACCGCGAAGATATTGATGCCGTCATGGAGATTGCCGCCCGCGCCGCGGTTGCAAACGCCCGTGAAGAACGACAAAACCCCCAATGGTGGCATGTTCCTGCCGACAGTCCACCCCCTCCAAGCGTTAATATGAACATCCAGTGGGATAGGGAACGAATGAATGAAAGAATTCCCTCTGGTATTTGGAGCTGGCGCACCCCGCATATTCGCGGCGAATATGTACAAATGCTCGAAACGCTTCTTAACGAACGAGGCATATATATTCTCGAACCCGACGACCAAAATCCCCGAAGATAATATGCCGGCTTAAAAACCTACAAAAAACCCGCTTGGGGTATCTGCGCGATGGTTTTCCGCCGCCTATCGTCGCAGTTGCCCAATGCGGGTTTTTTCCTGTTTATGCCCGGTATGTAACCTTCCGCAGCAAGTTTATGCAATTTGTACAGCCGCCGCTATTTTCCAAATGTTCCCTAATCATTAAATTTATCATTACATATGAAGTCGCGCCGTTTACATATCCCTTGCTTTCCAAAAACCCCGAAAGTGATGTTTCATAGGGTTTGCCGTCTGCCATAAGGGGATGAATTTCGCGACACGAGCTGCACAAATCTTCTTTAAGTAACTTCAATACAGTCCCTCCTTGGTACCCCAATGCAATATTCCTCCGTTAGAAGGGATATTGGTATAAAAAGTGTTTTTTGGAAAACAGCCAACCAAAAAAGCGCGTGGTAACGGTGAATTAACAAACATCACCTGCGCGCTTTAAACTCAGCGGGACAGCACAACAAACACCGTAAACAGAAATCCAACAAGCACAATATGCCCCCTGTTGATGGGAGACGATTGGCATGTTATACTGGATTTGCCGTAATGATAGGGTTTTCCTGTAGCTGTTAGGTGATGGGGTGTACATTACCCAACGGTTGTCGCGCAGTGTTGATAGCACTTCACGGACATTGCGGCCTTTTCTTTCCTTTTTTGGTTGGCTTAGGATAGTTTACCATGTGGATAAAATTTATGCAATTCAATTTGAGACAACCTGTAAAAAACCCATTTGGAGGTCGCCTGTATAAAACTCTCGTAAGCAGAGAATTATATAGGCGACTTCTGTGTTACGAAAGGAATGCTTGATGGAAATTCAAATGCCGCTGCAAGAAAACGAAGACCAAAACGAAGACCAAAACCAAAACGAAAACCAACAGCCGGCAGCCCCCCAACCCGAGGCATTGATGCCGCCGCCCAAGCCAAACCCACGCGGAACAATTCAGTTTCTGACGATAATCGGGCAGGTAGAGGGTCATATTTTATTGCCGCCCACAAATAAGGCTACGAAGTACGAGCATGTAATTCCGCAGCTTGTAGCCTGTGCAGAAAACCGTGAGGTAGACGGTTTACTTGTGCTTTTGAATACGATGGGTGGCGATGTTGAGGCCGGCCTCGCACTTGCAGAGCTTATTGCGCATCTTGGAAAACCGGCGGTTTCTTTGGTGCTTGGCGGCGGCCATTCAATTGGGGTGCCCTTGGCAGTTTCGGCGCGATATTCGTTTATCGCGCCGTCTGCCACCATGACTATTCACCCGGTACGAATGAACGGTACGCTTGTGGGCGCGCCGCAAACATATGAGTATTTTAATAAAACCCAAGACCGCGTTCAGGATTTTATCGTGGCACATTCAAAAATCACAAGCGAGCGTCTTAACGAATTAATGATGGATACCAAAACAATGGCACAAGACGTAGGCACAATACTGATTGGTGAGGACGCTGTAAAAGAAAAAATAATAGATGCCGTAGGCGGCTTACACGATGCAATGGAAAAACTATACGAATTTATAGCAAAGGAGAAATAGCGAATTTTCTTGATTTTTCATGCAAACATGGATATAGTCTGTTTAACGCCTCAGGGAAACGGGAGACAAGTGTGAAAAATAAATTTCATGAATCCATTTGTGCCGAAGGCAGGTCAAAAAAAATGGAAAATCAGGAATCGCGTCCGGCAAAAAAATTCAATGTCCGCGAAATTTTAAATTTCGGCGGCGAGAATTTAATTGTGTGGGATACAAACGGAGTAATTTTTGATATTAGCCTTGACACAGTTGAGTTTTTCGGCGTGCAAACAAAAGAAGATTTTTATAAAAAAAACAGCGAACTTCAGCCGGAGTTTCAGCCGAATGGCGAAAATTCCAAAGAAGCAATGCACCGCCGCATAAAGCACGCATTAGAATCAGGGGCTTCTGCCTTCAATTGGGTTTATAAAAAATTAAATAATCGCCACATGGATTGCCGCGTAGAAATGTATGTCGGCAACATTTCGGGGAAAAAAGTCGTATGCTCCTTTATAACGGAGCAATTTGTTTTGGAAGAAAAAGAAAAAACCGAAACCCCCGCCGCACCGTCTACAAGCGACAGAATTCATGTAATGCTTGATGCCGTGCCAATCGGGTGTTGGCTTTACACATGCGAGGGCGTGGCAATTGATTGCAACCAGCACGCCGTTGATATGCTTGGGATGTCTTCAAAAGGCGAATTAAACAGCTCGTCGGTGGAGGCGTGTACGCCGCCGCTTCAAAATACAGGCGAAACCTCTCGCGAATATTTTACAAGAATTTTTATGCATACTGCAAAAGAGGGCATTTTCAGGGGCCCTTTTACGGCACAAACAAAACAAGGCAGAAAGGTTCACTGCGACCTTACGCTTCTGCGTGTAGAGTACAATGGCGAACACGCAATTATGGCAGCATTGCGGGAAACGGACGAAGACTTTGAGCTTATGCGCCAAATAAAAGCCGAGCGTGCAACCCAAAAACGAATGGAAGCAATGTTGGATTCTGCACCGCATTTTTGCGCAATTTTTAATGAGAATGCAATCCCAATTGATGTAAGCCAAGCGGGCGCACGCATTTTTGGCTTTAGCGAAAAACACGAGTATTTGGAAAATTTTCATCTTCTTGCACCTCCGTTTCAGCCCTGCGGCACCCCTTCATTCGAGTTGGTTAAACGCGATATGAAAAAGGTTCTTGAAACAGGCGAAGTGCATATAAACCCAAATTTCATTCACAAACATCCGGACGGAAGCGAAATCCCCTGCGAGGTTACGCTTGTCAGTGCAGAATTAGAAGGCAAAAACCGCGTAATTGCCCATGCACGCGACCTTCGAGAGCATTATAAATTATTGGCACAGCAAGAGGCCGCTTTCGCCGCAAAAGCAAGGATGGAGATTGCAGAAGAAAGCAACCAAGCAAAAAGCCGATTCCTTGCCCGTATGAGCCACGAAATTCGCACACCCATTACCGCAGTGCTTGGTATCTCGGAAATTGAATTGCAAAACCCAAACCATGACACGCATACAGGCGAAGCGTTTGCAAGGATACACAGCTCGGCGAAATTACTGTTGGGCATTATCAACGATATTTTGGATTTATCCAAAATTGAAGCGGGCAAAATGAAAGTTTTCCTTGAAAAATATTGCACAGCAAGCATGATTAGTGATGTAGCTCATTTAAATTTAATAAACCTTGGTAATAAACACTTAAAATTTAATTTAAGCGTGGATGAAAATTTGCCCAAATTCCTTATTGGCGATGTAATACGTATCGAGCAGATTATTAACAATTTACTTTCCAATGCGTTTAAATATACTGAATCAGGCTCGGTAGAGCTTGCTTTGGCTTGGGAAAATGCATTGCTTATTTCGGTAAAGGACACAGGCCCCGGCATGGCTCCCGAGCAGTTAAACGCATTGGAAAAAAACGAATATGTTCGCTTCCATGAAAACAGAGTGATTAGCGGCACGGGGTTGGGAATGCCCATAGTCTACAGTCTTTCACATATTATGAATGCCGAAGTTAAGATTAAAAGCCAACCGGGAGAGGGTACACAAGTTGATGTGCGCATTCCGCAGGAATCTTCAGGCGCGGGAATTTTGGGCGCGGAAGCGGTACAAAGCTTGCAAAATTTAAAAATCGCCGCAGGCCCGGTAATGAGAAAATTTCAATTTAACCCCGAGCGCATGTCTTACGGCAGGGTTCTTGTTGTTGATGACGTTGAGGCCAATCTTTTTGTTGCAAAAGGTTTGCTTGCTTTTTATGATTTGCAAGTAGAAACCTGCGACAGCGGTTTTCAAGCCATTGAGAAAATAAGGGCGGGCAATACATATGATATTATTTTTATGGATTACATGATGCCAACAATGAACGGCACGGAAACCATGAATATACTGCGCGATATGGGGTATGATTCACCGGTTGTTGTGCTTACGGCAAATGCTTTAATCGGCCAGTCGGAGGAATTTCTCAATGCCGGATTTGACGGTTTTATTTCTAAGCCTATTCAGACAAAACAACTGAATGCGATTTTAATAAAACATGTGCGATGCAAAAAGCCGCCCGACAGTATTGACGATTTTCAAAATGATACCGCTTTACAAGAGAAATTGCGTCTGGATTTCATGCGCGGGCAGAAAAATACTTTTGCAGAAATTTCACAAGCACTGGCATTAAAAAATACAGAGAATGCATTGCTTCTGGCGCATTCTCTCAAAGGGCTTGCGGGGCTTATTAACGAAACCGCGCTTATGCACGCGGCAGAAAAAGTCGAGCTTATGATTAACGACGGAAAAACACCGGATACAGAAGCTATGCACGCCTTAGAAAAAGAGCTTTCGTTGGTGCTTGAATCTATAAAAGCCCCCGAACCCGAAAATGCTGTTTTTGATAAAACAGACGCAACTAAATTATTCGGCGAGCTTGAGATGCTTTTGGCATCACGAAACGCGGCTTGCGTCGATTTAATTCCCCAGCTGAAAAAAATCCCCGAAACAGCGGTTCTTTGCGCCCAGATTGAAGAATACGATTTTGAAACAGCAAAAAACACATTTAAATATTTACGCAAAATTTTTGAAATATAATTCAAAATAAAGCAAAATCCAGCAGGAGGTTGATATTTATGTACACACGCACAATTAAAATTGAAGAAGCAGAACCGGGGATGAGGCTTTCCGAGGCAGTTTACATCATCACAAACACCGGCACAAATTTACTGGCGGCACGGAAAGGCATGGAGGTTGATGCTAATTTAATTCGTATGTTAACGGTGCGTGGCGTGCCTGCCATTGAAGTTTTTTCTGAAACCCCGCCGGACGGGGAAGAAATGCCGGCGCCCGCAAAACCGGCGCGGGTTGCATCCGTTCCTGCCCCTGCTCCGCAATTTATAGAAAAGCCAAAACCGCCACCGGAAAAATTTGTTCCGGTAAAAGAGGTTATGAACGAAGAATTAAAAGAACAGGCAGTTGACAGTGTTAAGCAACTTTTTAACTGCTTTACCGCAGAGGGTGGGCTTAACAAAACAACGGCGTATCGTTGCGTAGAGAACTTGGAAGGTGTTGTTGGCGACCTTTTGGATATTATCGAGGATGACACCAACGGGCTTCTTCACATAAACGACCTCAAACATTTTGATGAATACACATATCACCATTCGTTAAGTGTTTCAATGTTGGCAATGACCGCCGGCCGCGAACTTGGGCTTAAAAGCGATGAAATTTTTCGCCTTGGGCGTTGCGCGATGCTTCATGATATCGGAAAACAATTGATTCCAAAGGAAATTTTAAATAAAAAAGGCAAACTGACCGATGACGAATTTACAAAAATAAAGAACCACTGCGTTTTGGGCGCGACCAACCTAAAGGCAAATTCTCTCGGCGATGTGGAATTATGGAACGGCGTTATGTTCCACCACGAAAAGGTTAACGGTTCGGGTTATCCCAAGGGCTTGAAGGGCAAAGATATTCCTGTTTTCAGCAAAATTATTTCTGTTGCCGATGTTTACGACGCTATTACTTCCTATCGCTCGTATCGCTTGCCCATGCTTCCTTCCGAAGCCTTTGAAGTAATAAGCAAAGATGTTGGCGTTGCCTTTGAATTTGAGGTTGTTCGCGCATTTTTCTCAAAGCTTGATTTGTATCCGGTTAATACAATTTTGGAACTTTCAGACGGCCGTTTGGGCATCGTTATCGACAGCGAAGGCGCGTCGCGTTTGCGCCCAACGCTCAGGCTTTGGGGAAGCACAGAAATTATTAACCTTGCCGCCGGGGTAAGCCAAGGGCTTAATATTACCGGTGTTATCAGCCCCGACTCTTTGCCGGGCGGATATGAGTTTGAAAGCTGATGCCAAAATCTATTCATGATTATCTGGAGCGTTGCGACAGGCTTGCCGTGATGGGCGGGACATTTGACCCTATTCATTGGGGGCATATTGCGGTGGCAGAGGCGGCAATGTTTAAATTTAAGCCAAGGCGGGTGCTGTTTATTCCGGGAGGGCAACCGCCTCACAAGCCGGACAAGCCCGTTACAGACGGCGAACACAGATATAAAATGGCCATGGCGGCTGTTTGCGAACAGCCCGCTTTTGATGTTTCGCGTATGGAAATAATGCGCTCGGGTCCTAGCTACACGGTTGACACAATGGCAGCTTTGCGAGAAATTTGCCCGCAGGGTGCAGAAATATTTTTTATCATAGGCGCGGACGCTATGATGGAAATTCTTACATGGCAGGGCGCGAAAAAACTCTTGGGGCTTTGTCAATTTATAACGGTGCGCCGGCCCGGCTACGAACTAGATTCGGGATTTTTGCAAAAGCTTCGAGAAAAATACGGCGCGCTCATTCATCTTATGGAAATGCCCGAGCAGGATATTTCCGGCACGGGCATTCGTAAAAGGTTTGCGGCGGGGCAGCCCGTAAGCGCGCTTATGCCGCGTGCGGCAGAGGATTATGCAAGATTGCACGGCCTTTTTCAAACAGAGGGGATTCGGCTTACCCCGGAGCGATTCCAAAACGTGCAGGCACGATTGGAAGAAATTCTTTCTCCGCGACGTTTTAAACACACTTTGGGCACGGTTATCGAAGCGGAAAAACTTGCGAAGCATTATAAGGCGGATATTAAAAAGGCACGATGGGCGGCACTTCTTCACGATTGCGCTAAAGAATTCAGCGCGGGGAAAAAGCGCGTTTTGTGCGATATGTGGGGTATTCCGATTGATGATGTAATGGCGTCGCACATAGACGTTACCCATAGCCACCTTGGTGCGGAATGCGCAAAGCGCCAATTTTACGTAAACGATGAGGAAATTTTGCAAGCAATCCGTTGCCACACAACGGGGCATAATGACATGACACTTTTGGATAAAATTGTAATGCTTGCGGACTACATTGAGCCGTACCGAGAAGATTACTCCGGCCTTTCCGAAATAAGATGCTTGGCATATGCAGACATTAACAAGGCATTGGCAATAGGCATAAAAGGTACAATCGAAGATTTAAAACAGCGCGGCAACGCCGTACACCCGCACAGCAAAGACGCTTTGCGCAAGTTACAAAGTTTTTGAAAACGGATATGTAATCCCCATTATAGAGGAGGCATTATGAGCGAAAAATCTCAAACTACCGAACTAACCGCAGTTATGGCACTTCACAAGGCACTTGATAAAAAATTTGCGAAAGACATTGTTATAATCGAGCTTGACGGACTTTCTCCCATCGCTGATTATTTTGTAATTGCAACGGGAGGAAGCGCGCCCCAACTCGCCGCACTTACCGAAACCTCTGAGCAATTACTTAAAACTCACGGCATGAGCCTTCATCACACAGAGGGTTTGCAATCGGGCAAGTGGGTACTGTTGGATTTTGGCGCGATAATCGTGCATCTTTTTGACAAAGAATCCCGCGATTACTACAATCTCGAACGCATATGGGGCGACGCAAAAATAATTAATCCGTAGCTATACCGCCACCAAGGAATAATTTATTGGTGGCGTAACACCCAATCGGTAATATCGCGAAGCACCCGCTCATCAACGCGGGTGCCGGACGGCCGAATAAGGCTTATGTCCCGATGTTCGCGAAAATTTTGCGCAATAGACGGCATGAAGAAATGGTCTAAATTATCATACATAATGAATTGAACATTTTCGCGTGCGCCAAGAATTTCTTGCAGCATAATGAAATCAACCTCGGCAAGAATCTGAAAATCATTGCGCCCCTGCAAGGCTAAAATGGGGACATTTGCATTGGCAACAATCTCTTCAAACGGGTATTTCAGCGTATCTAAAAAATAATATGCGTACGCACTAATTATCGGCTGAAAAACGATTTGTGTATTCAATGCTTCTTCTTCGGTCATAAACGCGATTGAATCTGCAAGTGCGGCAAAGCCGTAAAGTTGTTCAAAAACTGCTGTAATTTCGGGCGTTTCTCCAAAAATCGCCATCGCGCCCAACATATCCGCCATGATTTGCTCAATTATAATGTCCAGATGCGGGCGTGGCGAAGCGGCAAGCAAAATTAATCCGTCGAAATCGCCGCCCTGCATGTGAATGCGCGGTGCAAGCATTCCCCCAAGACTCCAGCCAAGCATGTAAACCTCGCTGATTCGTGGGTCTGCACGCAAAATCTCTGCCGCAAGCACGGCATCCTCGATTGTTTCTTGTCTAACAGAGAACCTGTTGCCATATGCTTCAAAAATACTTGCAGCGTCATATGAAAAAGTCCGCTTGTTATAACGCAAAACTGCAATCCCGTTTTCAGATAAAAAGTCTGCGATATCAAAAAATACCCTCATGCCCATCATATTTGTGTCCATATCATGCGGCCCCGAACCATGCACAAGCACAACCCCGGGTACGGGATTTTGCTCGCTTGCCCCTTCGGGAAGTGTCAAAATTCCGGGCAATTGCCAGTCTGTACCCACAGCCACGGCTTCGGCAGTATAAGACGGTAATTCAAACGTTTCCGTTAAATCAGAAACAAATTCACCCATTGTGCCAAATCCCGAAATCAAACCCTCGTCGTCTACTACAACACGGTAAACCCCGGTGCCAAGCGCATGAGTAATTGTCACTTCATAGAGCAGCATGTCCCCGTGAGGATGCACTTCACCTATCGAAAAATCTAAAAATTCTCCCAGTACAAAAGTATTTAACTCAATCAGTCGGGTAAAACCTGCAATCCTCATCACATCGTCAAAAAAGCTATAAGCACCAACCATATCACCCGCTACCAAAGTAGACATAAACATCGAAACAATATCTTCTGAATCAGTGCTTGGCGCAGGGGTAGGGGATTCGCCGGGTATAACCTCGGGCGAAATGTTGATTTCACCCTCGGGGTATATATTCGGCGCGATGTCTTCGCCATTATCCCCGGAAGAACACCCCGCAAGTAATCCAATCACAGCAAAAAGCACACACACCAACAATTTCATTTCTCTGCCGCCTTTCGTAGTATACGTTGAATTAAACCGTGGGACTCCGTCCCGCACCCTGCAAACTTTTTGAAAAACTTTGACAAAACTTTGACAAAAACTTTAATTTTCAGAGGTCGCTACAGAGTCAATATCTTCCGGGCCGGATACCGGGCTTTCTTCCGGTTCATTTTTGATATTACCCAAAATTTCGGCGGCTTTTTCGCTCAAGCCCTCTTCGCCTTCCGCAAAAAGGTCAAACAGCTTCCAGATTGGCCGGGCTTCCGGTTCTTCGTCTTTTTTATCCTGTGCTGCAAAAAGTTTCTGGGCTTCATTCATGTAGGAATCAAGGATTTCATTTACCTTGCCGCCGGTGTCGGATTCTTGGATTGTGGTGAGGGTTTCCCAAACTTCCTCGTGGCGTTTATCCAAGTCCATAAGCGATTTTTCAGAAATTACTTTTTCTGCGTTAAGCTCGGTAAAGCGACGGCGTTTGTCTTCAAGGTTGATTGTTTTTGCAAAACCCTCGATGGTCGAGCGCACACCGCCGAGTTTTTTCTCACGAATAAAACGCTCTATATCGGTTTCCGTTTCGTACATAAGGCTTCGCACGGTGTCGATTCTGTTGGCCAAGTGACGATAACTTTCGAGGTCGTTCAAATTATTTTCCAAAGTGCGCGAGTTATTTGCTTTATACTTTTTGTAACAATAGCGCAGAAAATTTGTGTAATATGCATAAACAACGCTCTTTTTGTTCAGAAGTTCTATTGCGCGTTGTTGTTTCCGGGCATTAAGTTTAAGCTCGCGCCGCACGCGATATCCGAAAATATTTATGACAGACACAAATGCCATAGCCAAAATTACAAGAAAAAACGTGGGGATAAAGATATTTATGTCTGCGTAAAACGCAAGCACCAACAACGAAAGCCCCATCACACCAAAAACGCCCAGCGTGATTATTGTAAACTTTCGTATAAAATCCAGATTGCCCTGCATGTCGGCGCGTTCATAAATCAGCTCTTCTTTTTCGCCCGTCAGATAACCGATATCCATACGCAGTGCGCGTTGGTGTTTTTCTGCATCTTTGATTGAGTCGATTGCCAACCAAGCGTCATCTTCAAGGGGTTCCATCGCTACAAGCGAGCTGTCGTAGTCAGATAATTTTTCCAAAAGAAGACTGCGCTCACCCGCAAGCGCGACAAATCGTTCAAGCTTGCGCTTTAAATCGTCTATTTCATCGTTTGTAAGATTTATAAATGCATCAAGTTCTTCCAATTGTATTGTAAGAATATTTAGCCGCTTACTTACCTTCAGGCGTTGTGTTGCCACGCGCAAAGCATCGTCGCAAAGCGTTGCCGCATGACGAATTTGTAAATAATCAGGGTCTTCTTTGTCCATCTCTTCGTAGAAATGCTTAAACTTTGAATATGCTTCAAGGCCGCCAACGTACTCGGCAGCCTCTTTTTTTGCACCAAAAATCCGCTTAAAAAAACGCTTTATGCGGTTGGCAAATCCTATTTTTTCTATCGGGACATCTTCAAAAAAATCATTAATAACGTCCTCGTCATAATTTTCTGCAACATCTTTCATATCTGAGTCACCTCGAAATCGCGATAAAGTAAACTTGGCTGAATGCCTTTGTTATTTTGATATTTTCCCGAAATATACGGTTCATATTCGCCCTCGATGGAATGGTAATAAATTTGGCAAATTCCAACGCCTGCGTAAACGCGAATGGGCTGTACGCAATGAATCTCCAATGTCCAAAATCCCTTAAAGCCCACATCGCCAAAACCCGCGCAAACATGCACATAAAGCCCAAGCCTGCCAATGCTTGAACGGCCTTCCAACATAGGAACATATTTATCCGTTTCGGTGTATTCGTTTGTGCGCGCAAGGTATAAAATGCCGGGTTGCAAAACCAAACCTTCCTCGGGAATGGTTAATGTTTTGGTTGAATTAGGTTTTTTCATATCGAGAATTTCCTCGTCATAAACCAAAAGCTCGTTGTGAAGGGTCAAGTTATAACTGTTGGGATTTATCGCCGCTTCATTAAACGGCGTTATTTTTATTTCCTTCCCTATTTTTTCCCTAATCATTTTGCCCGACAAAATCATCTGACATTCACCTTCCGACTTATGTTTTGCCGCCTATTATAAACAGCGTGATAACTTGCGTCAAACAGTGCTGCCGCAATGCGGGCATTTTTTTTCCAAAATTCGACTAAGGGGCGGGCGGGTTTTGCGCCGCGTCAACTGAACCATGCCAAGCCCGATGAACCCCGCAATTTCCGTGCGAATTCGGTCTTTTTTCAGCTCTGCGCGAAGGGTGTTAAGCAACAGACTCCTGTCTTCTTCAAGCATCATATCTATAAAATCAATAATAATTATTCCTGACAAATTTCGCAATTTCATTTGTGCGGCAATAATTACTGCCGCTTCAAGGTTTGTTTCAAGCACGGCGGCGCGGTAATCTGTTTTTCCTACATTGCTTCCCGTATTTACGTCGATTACAACGCAGGCTTCCGTTTGTTCTATTGTGATAAACCCACCGCAGGGCAGATGTACTTCTTTTTTCAGCGCGGCTTTAATTTGCTTCGTAATGTTTATTTCTTGCCGAAAAATTCGATTTTCCGCATTGGGCAACAGGTCGATTACTGACATTTTTAATGCCGCAAAGGCTGATTCGTCATCGGTGTTTATGCAAATTTCCTCAATATCCTCCGAAAGAATATCTGAAAGAATTTTAAGGGAAGAAGGTTTCGGGTAAAGTGTGGCGGGGGGCTTGATAAATTCTGCGCGGCGGGTAATGTCTGCGTGAATTTTTTGCAAATTTTCGATTTCGGCGGCTATTTCTTCTTGCGACCGACCTTTTGCGTTTGTGCGGATAATCGCGCCATATCCTTTGGGCAACAGATTACGAGCTATTTTTCGCAACCGCCGCACTTCTTTTTCGTCCGGAATTCTTCGCGAAACACCAACAGTGCGCGACTGCCCGGCAAAAGAATTATCAGCCTTAGCGTACAGCACGATAAATCGCCCTTTCAGGCTTATTTCAAGGCTTACAAACATGCCTTTTTCACCAAAGGCATCCTTCTCAACCAAGACCAAAACAGGTTGCCCCGCTTTTAATCCATGCCCTTTTCGCAAATTCATGAATGCATTTTTTTTTCCGCCGATATCCACAAACGCAAACTGCCCGGGCAAAATCGTTTTAATTCTCCCAACAATAATTTTGCCTACCCACGAGCCTTCGTCAGAATCCGGCGAAATCGGGTCAATATACAGCTCCGTTAGTTTACCGTTTTCCGTAATGGCGGTAAAAATCCCATCCAACCGCCTGTCAATCAGCAGTCGCTTCATATTACGCCACCAACGTGAATTCTTGGTGCTGTTGGTAGCAATAAGGACACAGGCTCGCCCGCTTCGCCCGTGCGATAAAGTTCAAGGCGTGAAATCGCCGCCGCGCTTGGTTTTTCGCTTTCTCCGTTTTCTTCATTTTTTTTGTTTTCTTTATTAATTAACAACCCTGCAACGGTCATCGGGTTCAAAAACCTCGCGCTTCCCGCCGAAAGACGCATGAAAATTTCCAAAAATTCCCCCGTACGTAGCTCAATTGCCAGAATATCCGGGCGAATATCTGTATCCTTTATGCCCTTTTTTGTTTTTTTTGGGATGATTATTGTGTCGGATTGCAAAATCTCTTGGATATTTTTATGGAGTTCATCTGCCGCATTTGCGCAAGTTTTTACAGAATAATCTGCCGCGGTAACTATTGATGCTGCCTTATCTTCTGCGATATAAGCTGATTTGATTGTGAGTCCTCCCGGTGCGGCGGCGTTTAATTTTTTTATTATTTCATCCGGCGCGATGTCATTTTCCAGAGTCAAATCTGCGTAATCGTTAAGGCTTTCCATCCCCAGCGGAAGCGGAAGCGCGAAAGAAATCAGCAAGTGAGGATTAAAACCCTGCGAAAATGCCGCAGGCAGCCCGGCGCGTCGTATTGTTTGCTGAAATGCACGCAAAAAGTCCAAATGCCCAATAAAACGCAATTTACCCGATTTTGAAAAACACAAGCGTATTTTAGTCGTATTTATTGAAATTTTTTCAGCAAAAGTATTTTCAGCAAAAATACTTTCATCAAAAATATTGTTTTCCACGCTCAATTCCCCTCAATCCCTGTCTGCGCCGCAACCTGCGCAGTTTTTGCGGCAATCAAGAGTAGTTTTCTCATTTTTTGCATTTTCCCATTCGCGGCGAAGAAATTCTTTTTTTACGCCCATATCTATAAAATCCCATGGGAGATTTTCTTCAGTGCTACGTTCGCGATTGGCATAAAATGCAGGATTTATGCCTGTTTTTTCAAATGCCGCAAGCCAGACATCGTATTTAAAATGTTCTGTCCAGCCATCAAAAATCGCGCCTGCCTGGTAGGCAGCTTCTATTGCCGCGCCCAATTTGCGGTCGCCACGAGCCAAAACCCCCTCGATTTGCGCGGTTTTAGAATCATGATATCTGTAAGAAATCTGTTTTTTTCGTATGGACGATTTGACATCCTTTTGCTTCCGTGTGAATTCGTCAGGTGAGTCCTGCGCCGCCCACTGGAAGGGCGTAAACGGCTTTGGCACAAAACAAGATGTGCTTACGCCCACGCTAACGGGTCGTTTTCTTTCTTCGTATGTTAATTTATAATAAGTATCCACAATTTTGTCGCATAAATCCGCGATTGCAAAGCAATCTTCCATTGTTTCGCCGGGTAAACCGCCCATAAAATACAATTTGATTTTGTCAAAGCCCGCTTTAAACGCACGCAAACAGCCTTCCAAAATCTCTTCCTCTGTTAGATTTTTATTTATAATGTCGCGTAATCGTTGGCTTCCCGCCTCCGGCGCGACAGTCAGGGAAGATTTTCTTACGCCCTGTATCTTGGCAAGCACAGAAAGCGCGTCAAGTCTTGTAGAGGGAAGCGAGATGTTTACACGGTTTTTTTTGCAAATTTCTAAAAGTCCGTCTGCAAGAATGCCAAAATTTTCATAGTCACACGCGCTTAATGAAAGCAAGGAAATTTCTTCGTAACCCGTAGATTTTAATAGTTTTTCAGCTTGGGAAAGCAATTCATCCACACCGCGCTCACGCATTGGCCTGTAGATAAACCCTGCCTGACAAAACCTGCAACCACGTTTGCAACCGCGTGCAAGCTCCAAAACTGCGCGAGAGTGCGTCGTTTCAATCAAAGGAGTAATCAATGTTTCGGGAAAAAATTCAAGGCGCGGCAAAAAAGCTCGTCGCACCACGGCGGGAGCGGCTTCATTCGGTTTTGGCAAAAACTCCGTAAGCGTTCCGTCGGGATTGTACGAGACATCATAAAAAGCGGGTACATAAACGCCTGCAATGTCGGTTATTTGTCGCAGAAATTCCATCTTTCCTTTTGCAGAAGATTTTTTAAAAACTGTATATCTGTCCAAAATTTCATCAAGGCTTGCTTCGCCGTCGCCGATGTAAAAAAAATCAACAAAGTCTGCCATTGGCTCGGGGTTGGTGGCGCAAGGCCCCCCCGCACATACAATGGGGAAATCCTCGCCCCTGTCTGACGAGCGCAAAGGGATTCCCGCTAAATCAAGCATTGCAAGCACATTGGTATAAGACATTTCATATTGAAGGGTAAAACCCAGAAAATCGAATTTGCGCAAGCTGTCGCCGGATTCCAAGGCAAACAGCGGCTCGCCCGATTCTTGCAAAAAATCGACCATATCAATCCACGGCATAAAGGCGCGTTCGCAGAATGTGTCGTCGCGCCTGTTCATGAAAAAATATAAAATTTGCAAGCCAAGATGGCTCATTCCTATCTCGTAAACATCGGGGAAACAAAATGCAAAACGTGTCGTGTCCGGCTTCGAGTTTTCATTTGGTATATTTTCAGCCGGAGAAAAAAAGCTGTGATGCGCGGCGTTTACTTCGCCACCGGTGTAGCGTCCCGGTTTTTCAAGCCGAAGAAGCTGTTCGTGTGAAATCAATCTTCATCAGTCCCCATTAATTCTTCATAATCATCATCGTCCGCGCCTTGAGGTTCGTCATATTCACCATAATACTCGTCGGTGTCTTCATGATAATACGGAAATTCGTAAGGTGTTTCGGAAGATACAACCCAATCGTCTTCTTCATTATCATTGTTTGGAATGTCAGGCTCGTGAATTTGAACAAGCCACGTCGGTGCCGAACCTACCAGAGTCAAGCCGTCGGGCAGTTCAACTATCAGCGAAACGGTATGAGTTCCAATTGCCAAAGTGCGAAGGTCAAGTTCAAGCCCGATTTCGGTCACATCAAGGCCATTAATAACAGAGCGCGGCCCGGATAAGGTCATGTGGATGGAAGCATCATCATTAAGAACTTGATAAATTCCGCCAACACCCCTGCTGCGTACATAGTCGCGTGGCACAATAAAAGTCCGTTCTTCGATAGGTTCAATTCTTGCGGTTACATTCAGCTCGTACATTTCGCCCATTTTCAGATAAACACCTTCGGGAAGCCAATCCAGTAAATTAAGTGTTCGTGTGGTGTTAACCCGCACATTTGCCAAATCCATTTCTACATTAATATATTCAAGCTCGGCAAGCGATTCCTCCGGGCCTACTACGCTAACGGTATCAAGCTCGTAATCAATGCCCGCCACGGCAAAACCTACTGCCGGCGCGCCAATCACACGCACAACAACATCTGTCGGGCGCACCTGCCAAACGCTGACAGAGGCAGTGGTTTCCGGGAAATTTAATTGAACTCGGTCGGTCATATCGTCGCCGCTTCTGTCTAAAACTTGAAGCTGCACAGTTTGAGAAACATCGCCGTGAACGCCCGAAATATCAACATTTGCAAGAACAAGACTTACATCGCGGATATCCGTGCGCGAGCCAGAAACCGTCACATTTTCCGGAAAAATGTGAATATCCTGTTGCAGCTCAAATCCGGGCATAACCTCCCCGGTTTGAACTGTTTGTACGGAAAATGACCGACGGTCTGCCGTATCAAGGTAAACCTCGACATAGGGGGGAGTAATCGACAAATGCTCGAAACCGGCGGGTAAATTCGGGTTAATACGCAACAACTGTGAAGTAATGCCGTCCGCAAAAATTACCTCATGGCTGTCAATCGCCCGGAAATCCACGCCAAGCTCAACACGAGACATGCTCAAATCGCGAATTTCACTGCGTAAACCGCGCACGATTACGGAAACATACATTTCACGCAACTCTTCTTCATTAAGCACAATAATGCCGTCCATGCCGTCGCGAGCCAAAACCTCGATGTTGTGCAGTTGCAATCGGGGATGGAAAGAATCGTTCATATAAGGGTCACTCATGTTCATTCCAAGAAACCAAAGCACAGAACCCGCCAAAAGAGCGAAAAGTTTCCAGTGCAAATCCGCAAACAGCATGGAGAAAATATGTTTTGACATTACTTTTTCCTCCTGCCTCTAAATAACGAGAACCTTGTTTTTGCAGGAATGCCCCAAATAAGCATATCCCTAAGTTCTTTTTCTGCAATCCCGCGATTGATTTTGCCGTCTATAACAAGAGAAATTGTACCTGTTTCCTCGCTAACAACAACAACTCTCGCGTCAGAAACCTCAGAAATTCCTATGGCGGCACGATGTCTCGTACCAAGCCTTGCGTCAATTGCCTCAACGGTAAGAGGTAAAATACATGAAGCCGAGCTTACACGATTACTGCGAACAATAACCGCACCATCATGGAGCGGCGCGTTTTTTTCAAAAATATTCAACAAAAGCTGAATACTTACCTGTGCATCAAGCGGGATTCCTCTTCGTTCGTGTTCGCTTATGTCAACCTCATTTTCAAGAACAATCAGTGCGCCTGTAAAATTCTTTGATAAAACCCGTGTTGCCTTGATAATTTCATCCACCGTATGCGCCGAAATATGGACTTGTTCTTCGGCCTCGGGGTTTAAATTTATCAAATATCTGCCTCGCCCAATCTGCTCCAAAGCCTTTCTCAGTTCTGGCTGAAACAAGATTATAATTACTACAAGCCCCATGTTTATTGCATTTCCTATAATCCATTGCACCGCAATTAATTCAAAAATATTGGCAAGCAATGCTACAACCAAAATAATTACAAGCCCTTTTAAAAGAACCCATGCCTGCGTGCGCCTAATCCAGCGCATAATAAGATAAAGCAGTGTAGAAACAATTAAAATATCAAGAACCTGCGAAGGCCCGAGTTCCGGCCACCTGAACACGGGCACATTAAAGGTTTCGGTCAGCCAATCATTAACGGAGGCCATCATGCGGCGTGTCCTCGTCTTCCGGCATTTCTTGGGCATCTTCCAAATGATTTTCAGGCATTTGCGGGCGAATTCTTTTTACGCTTCGTTGCGATTTTGTCATTATAACTTTAGGCACAATTCTTACATGATAATAATTATTGTCATCCTCAAACTGAACTGATTCCGCCCGTTGATAGTCCAAAACTCCGTCAAAAAACCTGATAATAACTGCAATTAAACCGCAAACAACCGTTCCAAGAATCAACGTGCCAATATTAACAGCACCTTCTGCAACCAAAACGGAAATAATAAAGCCAAAAATTGTCATAACACAACCCAGTCCGATAGCAATTTCCTTTGAAAAGTCGATTGCCTGCCGGCTTACAAAATGCACAAGAACGATTACCATAGCAAAAATAATGGCAGTAAAAATCCAAGTTTGCATATCAAAATTGCCCATAATAGCAGTGTAAACCTCGGAAAACGCGCCGGGAAACTCTGTAAAAATATCTGCAATATCTCTTTCTGCCGTTGCCGCGGCGGCTGCAGTGGGTGATATAAGCCTAAAAAGCCCGTCAATTTGCGCGTTAACAAACACACCAATTGTTACGGGAATAACCGCCGTAACAGGGAAATAAAGCCCGGCAATTATTGGAATTAAGTACGGTATATTAAAGTGAAACGCCATTACAGTAAACAAAATTAAAATTGATTCTTTCGGGGCCATTCTGGCATAAAACAAAAACACAAACATAAGGAAAATGAACGCTGCCACTGCAACCTCAATATTTACAGAAAACTGCACGGTAACGGTTAAAATAATTAAAATCCAACTCATATTCATGGGCATAACGGTAAAAAGCATTGCAAAAAGCCAGTTTAACAGCGTTGGAGACATTTGCTCTGTAAAAGGTGCAAGCGAAGTATGAACATGCCCAATGGATGTAAGTCCCGTGAACACAAATAAGCCCAAGAAAAACTTGAGCAAAGGTAAAATAAAAACTTCAAAACGTTTAAAAAACTTTACTACAGATTCGCGTGCAACCAATACCTGTTCCATATCCGGCTAAAACTCCTTTTGGGCAACATGCAAAGACCCCATAGCGCGTTTTTAAAATTGCCTTTATTTTGGTGGGTCATTTAAATTTAAACGATAAAGCGGGCGGTTATCGGATGGCTTTTTGCGTGAAGCCGGGCGTTGGTTCAACGGAATGGACGGAAGCGGACGACTGCCAGAGAGTGCGCGTGAAGAAACATTGGCAAGTGGGTCAGGCGGATTTCCGTTGCCGCGAAGTGTTCGTGTGCTGCTGCCCCCCGGAACTGCCGCAGAATCCGGAGTTATACGTCGCACACGACGTTCTCGTTCGGGGGCTTTTTCGGTATAATTTTCGCGCCCGCTTTCTTCTGCTTCAGAAGATTCTTCGTTTGCGACGGTCTTTTTTGCGGCACGTTCTTCTGCATTTTCCAGGAAACGAAGCATTCCTTGGTACTGTTGCAGCCGCTTTTGCACAAGGTAATACTCTCGTGTACCCTGAACCGTTCCAATTAACGAGTAAACTGCTAAAATCGCCAAGATAAATAAAATTGATTGGGTTGCATAATATTGAACATTAAGCTCAAAAATATCAGCACCTTCCACAAGAATTGCCCTGAGCCAATATATTACAAGTATAATTATCCCCGCAAAGCCAACCGAAAGCCGCGTACCAAGATTTTTTCGATAAATATAATCATGCCGAAAATAATCATTCGCCGCACGGTCAGCCGCACCTTCGTGTTTATCGTAAAGCGCGAGTTTAGTCATTGTAATTATTTTTTGCGGATTAACCATTAATTCTCACCGCCTTAGCGAATGCAATACTACCACTATTAATCTTAAAAAGTCCAGCCAAATCTTGTAATATTTCTAAGATTATTTCCGGTTGATGTGAAGGATTTTGGTTTTCACTGTCGAATAATACTAATGTGGGGGTGAATTCATGCTGTATCCTCAAGATATTATTTCCGAGGTAAAGGCGTTAAATGATATTGTTGACGTTGTTGCAGGGTACGGCGTGAAACTTACTGCGCGTGCAGATAAACATTTTGGATTATGTCCCTTTCACAGCGAGAAAACTCCGTCATTTTCTGTAAGCCGTGACAAACAGATGTTTTACTGCTTCGGGTGCGGTGCAGGCGGAAATGTAATCAGCTTTGTTCGGCGTGCAGAAAATATGGATTTTATCGAGTCTCTTAAATTATTGGCCGACCGTGTACATTTTAATCTGCCCGAAAAAGGGACAAGCCCCAACCAAAAAATAAAAGCACAAGAGAGGGAAATCTGTTCAAAATTAAACAAACAGGCGGCACATTTCTATTATAAATTTTTACACGAAAATAACGAGGATGCAGTTTTCGCAAGAAAATACCTTGAAAATCGTGGCGTGAATCCTGCGCTTTTAAAGCGTTTTGGGCTTGGGCTTTCGCCAAGTACATGGAACGGCGTTTTGAGTAATTTGCCCGATGCGCGGCCGGAAGATTTGGTAACCGCAGGGCTTGTGAAAAAAAGCGAAAAAAATATCTCTCGCTACTACGACCGTTTTCGCGGAAGACTGATGTTTCCTATAATTGACCACAGAAATCGTGTGGTTGGGTTTGGCGGAAGAGTTCTTGGCGAAAGCGATGAAGCAAAATACATTAACACGCCTGAAACTGCGCTTTTTCACAAAAGCGATTGTTTGTACGGGCTAAACCTCGCAAAAAAAGCCCATAAGGGTGAATTAATAATCGTCGAGGGTTATATGGATGTTTTGACGATGCATCTTCATGGTTTTGCAAATACCGTTGGCGTGTTGGGTACTGCAATGCGAGATTCTCATGCCCGATTATTAAAAAGTGTGGGATGTAATTCAGTAATACTCATATTTGACAGTGATGCAGCGGGAATAAAAGCGGCATTACGTGCAATACCTATACTTGTAAATTCTGGAATAAAAACAAAAATTCTTGAAATTCCCGAGGCCAAAGACCCAGATGAATATTTGAGCCGTTTTGGGGCAAAAAATTTTACAAAACTATTAAATGAAGCCAAAACACATATAGCGTTTCAACTGGATTTGAAAAAGTCGCAGTCAACAGAAGGAAGTAGGGGATATGCGCAGGAAGCTGTTGAAATTATAAAACTCATCCCAAGCGAAATTGAAAAAGAAATTTATATAAATAAAGTAGCGGACGAAACCGGGTTTTCTGCTTCGGCAATCCGTGCCGATGTAGAGAAAGCAGTCGAAAAAAGTGGCTTAAAAAGCGGGTTTTTACTTGCACCTCGTACTTATATTCCGCGCATCAAAAACGAAGACATAGGATTAAAAAACGCAAAAAAAGGGCTTATACGCCTTGTTCTTACTTACCCGAACGCCGCAAAGGCATTAAAGCAAAGTGGCTTTATTACAAGTGAAGAAATGGGTGGCGGAATTTTTGCCGGATTACTCACCTTGGCATTTGAGAATTCTTTTAATTCCCCTGCGGATATTGTTGACTTCTTTGAATCGGATGAAGAACAACAAACCATAGCAGAAATTTTTGCCGATGATAAAGTTTATACTTCCAACGCCGCTGTGGAAAAGGCTTTGAACGATATGACCAAAAAAATTAAAGATACTTGGCTTCACTCGCAAATTGAAGAAGTAAAAAGTGACATGAATGCCGTAAATTCGCTGTTAATGCAGATAAAAAGTATAAATTCTTTGAATATAACCATCAGTGCCGGATAGAATATTAAAGATACGAGAGGAATGGTTTTTTTGAAATCCTTTGAAGACCCCCTATTAATGAACCGTTTGCAAGAGCTTGCGGCCATTGGCAAAAAGAACAAAAACACCTTAGACCATAAGGAAATTATGGAGTTTCTTGGCGATGTTGACTTAGACCCCGACCAAGTTGAAAAGGTTTACGAATGGCTTGAAACGCAAGGAATCGAGCTTTCTACAGGAATGGAGCCCGACACGGATAAAGAAAAGGAAATTGACCTTTCTGCCGTAGAGGGCGCGATAAATATTGACGACCATGTACGAATGTATTTGAAGGAAATAGGCAAAGTGCCGCTTCTTACAGGGGACGAAGAGGTTCAGCTTGCCAAACGCATGGAAGAGGGCGACGAAAATGCAAAACAGCGTTTGGCTGAGGCAAATTTACGGCTTGTAGTGTCAATAGCCAAGAGATATGTGGGGCGCGGGATGCTTTTTCTCGATTTAATTCAAGAAGGGAATCTTGGGCTTATTAAAGCTGTTGAGAAATTTGATTATAAAAAAGGTTATAAATTCAGCACTTATGCAACTTGGTGGATTCGTCAGGCTATTACCCGGGCGATTGCCGACCAAGCGCGTACAATTCGGATTCCGGTGCATATGGTTGAGACGATTAATAAATTAATCAGGGTTTCGCGGCAACTTTTACAAGAGCTTGGCCGTGACCCCACCCCGGACGAGCTGGCCAAAGAAATGCAGATGCCGGTGGAAAAAGTGCGCGAAATTCTGAAAATAGGGCAAGAGCCTGTTTCTCTCGAAACGCCGATTGGTGAAGAGGAAGACAGCCATTTGGGCGATTTTATACCAGACGATGATATACCCGCGCCTGCGGAGGCTGCGGCGTTTACGTTATTAAAAGAGCAACTCATTGATGTTTTGGACACCCTTACCGACCGCGAAGAAAAGGTGCTTAGGTTACGCTTTGGGCTTGACGACGGACGCGCCCGTACATTGGAAGAAGTCGGCAAGGAGTTTAATGTTACCCGCGAAAGAATTCGCCAAATTGAAGCAAAAGCTTTGCGCAAATTGCGTCACCCAAGCCGAAGCAAAAAACTTAAAGATTACCTTGATTAATTCTGAAAGGTTTTAAAGTTATGCAACAGCTTGCATTTTCCGGGCGGCTACAGACAATTTTAAAATGTATTAAAAATTGCGAGGTTTTGGCGGACATAGGCACTGACCATGCGTACTTACCGATTGAAGCTATCCGTGCGGGGGTGTGTAAGCGGGCTGTTGCCTGTGATATCAGCCCGGGACCGCTTAAAATTGCGAATTTTAACATACAAGAGGCAGAACTTAAAAATCATATTGAAACAAGGCTTGGCGATGGTTTAAAGCCGCTTAAAAAAGATGAAGCCGACTGTATTGTAATTGCCGGGATGGGCGGAAAACGGATTTGCGAGATTTTGTTTAATTCACGGGAAAAAATAAAAAACCTAATTCTTCAGCCGCAACATGACTTGGAAGAACTTCGCAGGTTTTTACATTCAAACGGGTACACAATAAAAAATGAGGAACTGACACGCGAAAAAGAACGTTTTTATATAATTTTAGTGGCACAAAACGCAAAAATTTCAGGCGAAAATCAAGTTATTCCTTGGACGGAGGAGGAATACTTTCTTGGTAAATTTTTATTGGAAAAAAGCAGAAAAAATGCCGATATAACTGATTATTTTAGGCAAAGTCATAAAAAAATATCGGGGTACATACACTCCGTAAATAAAACTTCGGCGCGTGAACTTGCCGAAAAAAGACTTTCTTGGCTTGAGGAGTGGATATAATTGGATTTGGAAAAATACAGAAACGTGCCGCTTAGTTTTAGCGGAGACGAGGTTACAGAGTCTTTGATTGGTAGTATTTTTAAATATTTTGAAAGAATAAATTTAAACCCATATGAACAGGCTGAATGGAAAAAGGGAATTTTTAAGCTTTTTGGCGTAAAAACCCTGAATTTGCCTGACTTAAACAGTCAGAATTTTATTTTTGCGTCAAATCACATTAGTGATTTTGATGCTGTTTTTTTGGGCTTGCTCCATCCAAAAATTAAAATTGTGTCAAAATCCGGCTGGGCCAACAATAAAGATTTGATGGATTTTTTGAAAATTCATTACGATATTGAAGGAATTTACAGGGCTTCCGAGATTGAAAAATTAACAGGAGACGAAAAGAAAAACGCTTCTGCCCACAATTTTAAATTATTTAAAAATCTTACCAAGTATTTGAAAAATACCGAGGAAAATCATCATTTGTTAATTTTTCCGCAGGGAACGATTTCTGATATCAACAAAAACAGTACCGCACGAGTGAACCCCGGGTTTGCAAAAATGGCTTTCGCAACCGGAACCGGAATTGTTAATATGTTTACCGAATACCCGGAAATAGGCGGAATTACGCGGGTTGTGTGCGGTCAACCATATTTTGTGACAAATAAAACCCTTGACTACAGTAAAGAATGGTTGGACGATGTAATTTCTTTACAAAATCAATTGGAAGATGTTCGCACGCCTGTTTTAAGCGAAAAACATTCGTTGAACAATAACCCCGAAGAACCGTTTTTTTAAGGAGAATGTATGATTAACGCTGAATTTATAATTAAAATAATGAATGAATGGGCACCGGAAAACCGCGCCGACGAGTGGGACAATGTAGGCTTATTAATTGGTGACGCGGGGCAGGTTGTGCATAAAATTTTGGTCGCGCTTGATGTTACTGAGGCAGTTGTAAACGAGGCTGTTACCGGTGGCTTCGATTTTATAATAAGCCACCATCCCCTTGTGTATAACCCGATAAAGCGCGTGACTTCGGCAGATTCAACAGGGCGTAAGATGATTGCACTTATTAAGCACGGAATAGGCTGTTTTTGCGCACACACAAACTTGGATAAGGCTGTGGGCGGGGTTAACGACTGCCTTGCGAAAAAAATAGGAATATCCCCTGCCGAGCCTCTTATTGCCGAGGAAGATGGATTTGGTATTGGGCGAGTGGGGTATTTAAATGAAGGGATTCCTTTTTTGCAATTGGTTTCACATGTAAAAAACGCATTAAATTTAAAAAATATTAGATTTTCGGGCAACCCGGAAAAAATTGTTAAAAAAATCGGCATGTGCGGCGGCGACGGTTCAAGCTCACGATACATTGGCGCGGCAATAGAAAAAAATTGTGATGCCTATATCACAGGCGACCTTCGTTACCATTGCGTTCAGGATGCCTTGGAAAGCGGAATCGCACTTATTGATATCACCCATTATTGCGGCGAAATTATTGTGATTGACGCAATCGTTTCGCGCTTGCAATTGGCTTTCGGAAAAAATGTCGAAATATTCCCTTCATCTGTAAATGGGCAAGTCTTCTCTTCCATGTAAATTTCTTGTTAACGTTCCAAGTGAAGCACAGTATTTAAAAATTTGTTTTGCTCAAAATATAATCGCAGGCCAATAATCGGCCCGCGATTTTTCTTTTGATAATAGGGGAGGAAATATAGATGAACTGGAGACGCATTATCGCAGTTGGTACAGTTGCGGGTATGCTTGTTGTAACAGGTTGTTCCAGCAACATGCCCGAAACAAACCAAGGCAACAGAAATGGTCAGCGTGTGGCTGATTCCGTAAACCGCCGGGGGGACTCTTATCGTAATTACAACGCATACGATGCCAACCATTCCGGAAGAACAACAAGGGGAATGTTCGGCCGTACAACCCGTGGCGCAAGACGCGATGCAAGCCGTGAAACAAACCGCGAGATGACAGGTGAAACAACCAACCGCGCAACACGTCGATATACAAGAACTCCGAACCGCTCTTCAAGCTTCGGACGTCCGCAAAACCGTATCGGAACAACCGTTCGCAGAGGTTATGACAGGGGTGTTGTACACAACATCGAAAACCAACCCGCTGTTCTTCCGCAGGCAGTACCAAGTAATCCTGTAACGAATTCTGCACCGGCACGTAACGTAACGGGAAGCCGTAAAGCAGCAGGCAACACCACGCGCAGCAATAACGTTTCTCGCAACACTGCGCACAAAGCAACAAAAAATACCACCCGTAGCGCAACAAGTAACACTGCACACAAAGCAACAAGCAGCACCACGCGCAGTAATAACGTTTCCCGTAACACCGAAATTCGTCATAACGCCGCAAGGCGCAGCTCCGCAGCGACTCCGCACACGAGGGTTACATCTACCGTTAACCATGCAAACCGCGTAAACCGCGCTAAACCCGTAAGACAGTATGGCATGAACCGCACAACCCGCGGCGTTAGCCGTAGCGTAAACCGCGGCGCAAACCGCAATGTAAACCGCAACGCAAACCGCAATGTTAACCGCAGCGTTAACCAAAGCATGAACCGTGCAACACGTCGCGCATCCAACAGAGTAAACAACAGCACAGTTTCAAAAAATATGTACAATCGTTATGCGTTTAACAACAATGCCTTAACCGGCATCGGTCTTGCTCCCGTAGAGCAAACTGTATCGGTTCTTAACCACGAAGCTGAATTTGCAAACGAAACAGCAATTTTTGATAAATTAAAAAATCGCAACGCACCCGAGGAACAAGCACCTTCCGAAACACCTGCACCGGCATCACCAACGTCATTGGCGGCAGCAATATCCTATGACGACACCCAAAATGACAACGATAATGAAGCCGATAGCAACACCGACAACACAGATAATAACAACGATAACACCGAAAACCAACCTTCTGCGCCCGATGAGGCACCCGAAAGCACACCTGCTCCAAGCACTTATGTACCCACCCGTGCCGCAATCCGCAGAATGAAGTAACCATGCACTTTAACGAAAACCGCGCTTATGCGCGGTTTTCGCGCTTTTGTACTGCGTACCGCAACTACATCTTATGAGGAACGCCAGTATATCAATCCCCGTCAAAGAATAGTTTGTCTACAAATTTCATAAACCCGCATAATATGTAATATAAAAGCCAATCCTATTAAGGACGAAATTAAAGGAGTGGAATAAATGGAGCGAATAAAACTTGGTATAATCGGACTGGGACTGGCTTGGGAGAGACTGCACGCACCCGCGCTTAACAAACTTAAAGACCGATATGAAATTGTTGCTGTATGCGACACGGATATTACAAAAGCGCGAAATGCTGCATCGACACTGGGCTTACCTGAAGATGCGGTTTACAACGATTATAACAAGATGCTTGCGCGCACGGATATTGAAGCGGTGGAGTCACTTGTACCGATACGCGGTAATTATGAGACTGCGGCGGCAGTAATAACAAGCGGCAAGCATTTAATCGCAGAGAAACCGCTTGCATCCACGCCGGATGCCGCACGCGAGCTTATAAAACTTCGCAATCAAGCGGGCGTGAAAGTTATGGTTGCAGAAAATGTTCGTTACGAAGAGCAGAATGTATTAATAAAAAGTTTTCTTGACGGCGGACACATTGGCAACCCGGTTTATTTCGTAGACAATCATATTGTGGATTACCAACAAGAAGCAGAATCCGGCGGTTTTGGGCAAACCGCTTGGCGCAAAAACCCTGAATTTGAGGGTGGCGTGCTGTTGGATTCCGGCGTGCATCATATTGCGCGTTTGCGACACTTTTTTGGTGATGCGATTCGTGTTTATGCGCAGGGACGCCCTTCCGGCGTAAGTTTCGCGCCATATTCATGCATCACGGGCATTCTGACTTTTCCTGAAAATATCACGGGGCATTACAGCTTCTTTTTGACGGGAAAGGAGACGCAATCACCCTTGGTTGGTTTTAGAATTTTTGGCACTCACGGCGAAATTTACTTGGAAGAACCAAATTGCGGTTTTGTAAATATCACCTACAAAGATGGCCGCGAAAGCGGCGTAATCCCATATTCTTCCGGGCAGGGATATCTTCACGAGCTTGAAGATTTTCATGCGGCACTGCGTTTTGGTGCAAGAATTGAATCAACGCCGGAAAAAGCCTTGGGCGATATCGAAACCATTTTTGCAATCACGGAATCTGCCAGGCTTAACGAAAGCATTGACCCCGGCGAACCCACACGTCTTTCCCAAGCGTTTGTTTTACCGCGTGTTGCGGCATACCCGGGCTCAAGGGTTTAAGAATCGACGTTAAGAACCGAAGCGGTGTTCATTTCTCACCGCTTCTTATTTATGCTATAATGAGCAGTGGATAAAGCAAAAATTTCTGCGCGGGGGGATTTAACATGAATTCGGAAAATATTTTTACCGGCATCAGACTAAGGATTATTTTGTCACTTGCTTCAATTATAATAATATCATGTGTCGCTACTGCCCTAATCGTAACAAGAATGCAGGATTTAGCATCAATTATAGTGTTAATGTCAATTGTTGGTGCGGCAGCCGGTGCATGTGCTTCGTGGCTGATAAGCAGGGTTTTCAGCACTGTAAATAAACTTAATGAAGCCGCCGCAAGGCTTGGGCGCGGCGAAATAAATGTAAACATACCCCATGCACCTTCCGGTGAGGTGGGAGCTTTGGCACAATCACTGGGGCAAATAAATAAAAATCTTTCTTTCCTTGCAAATGAAAGCAAGAGGGTTTGCGATGAATTCACAAGCGGCAGATTAAACACCGTCAGCGACGAAACCTTTGCGCCCGGTGTTTTTTGTGATATTTTGGCAAATATTAACGATATAAACAAAAGTGCCGCAAACTGCTTGGACGGAATACCATTTTCTGTTTCTGTGTTGGACGCCCAATACCGATTTGCTTTTGTTAATAAAGCGGCACAGGCGGAGGGCTATAACCCGGAAGAAGTATATGGCGTATGTATTTTAGATAATTTGCTGCCGGAAGAAGCTCGCGTTTACAAGAACTTCCTTGACACTGCTGCCGGAACGGGTGAGCCTGTATATTATCGTTCAAGTTATCATTCGCCCGCAAAAGGGGACGTTGAGTGCCGCTTGGGCTTGACCGCTTTAAAGGATGCCGGCGGTAAAATTACAGGATACTTGGAAACGGTTAATGATATTACTTCACAAATTCGCGCACAAGAAGTGGCAGAAAAAATAACTGTCTATCAAGACGCAGAAACATTAAGCGTGACTCAGGCGTTGGAAGAAGGTTTGGTTAACGGGTATTTGCAATTTTCTTACGAGCCAAGCCCTTCCGACGACGACACGTTAAAAACTGCACAAGCATATGTAGGGATTATGAATGCGATGAGCATCGCGACAAAAACATTAAAAAGTTATATCGACGAAATTACCGAAGGGTTGCGCACAATATCAAAAAACGATTTTACTGTAAAAATAACCCGAAATTATATTGGAGATTTTGCCCCAATCAAGGAATCAATAGAGCTGATTATCGGGTCTGTAAGCGCGCTTATAAACGAAATTTATTCGGCTACAGATTATGTTGATGAAGGTGCAGGAAATATAGCCAAATCTGCCCAAGAGTTGATGGTAAGCTTTGAAGAGCAAGCGAATGCGATGACGGAAGTGCGGGCGGCAATAGGTGTTTTGACAGATAAAACGCACCAAAATGCCAAAGACTTGCAATCAATGGACGAACTTTCCAAACAGGTAAAAAATGCCGCCGATGTTGGCTCGCAACACATGCAGGAAATGACGGTTGCCATGGGGGGGATACAGCAGTCTTCAATGGAAATAGCTAAAGTGAATAAAATAATTGAGGATATTGCGTTCCAAACCAATCTTTTGTCAATAAACGCATCAATAGAGGCCTCCCGCGCAGGGGAGCAGGGCAAGGGTTTTGCCGTTGTGGCGGAAGAGGTGCGTAATCTGTCGCGCCGCAGTTCTGATGCTGCAAAGGACACAGCGGAAAAAATTGCAAATTCATTGGGGCGCGCAAACGAAGGCGTTGCAAAATCGCAGGAAGCATCTAACTCATTGCATACGATTATAGATTTAATGAACAATACGGCAACAGTAATAGCCAATGTTGTGCAAGCATCAGACGAGCAAGCAACAGAAATCGAAACGCTTCAGGGCCATATAGAGGCCATTTCCGCCGGTGCCGCACGCAACACCGACTCTGCGCAAAACAATGCCACTATCAGCGAAGAGTTATCCGGCCAAGCAAGCGTACTTATGTCCTTGGTAGACAGATTTAAAATAGTCCGCACTTAAAGTGCTAATGCTTGTCCGAGTCCGTCGATTATTTCTGTATCTTCCGTGGTAGAGGTGCATGTCAGGGTTACAACGTTACCCGCGGTAATACAGCCAAACAGATGGGGCAGCCCCGTTTCCGGCCCAAGTGCAAAAGTCATCATGTCAACGCGCTCTTGCAGTTCTTTCGGCAAAGTGATTACGCCCAAATTGGAAAGCCCTGTACTGCTTCCCCCGTACAGGCGGTTGCCTACATCAATGATACATTGTTGTTTTTTCGCATTAAGCGGAATAGTATTTCCCTTATAAACCAGCCCTTGCACTTCGCTCATGATATTTTGGATATAATGGGGCGTAAGTGCCATAAATTGGCTTTTTATGCCGCGTGCCATGTTTGTAAATTCTACTGCCTCCGGCATTGTAACAATAATATGAGATACAAAATTTTGCATGGTTTTGCTTGCAAAATATGGCCGGCAATCTATGGGCATGTGGGTTGTAATCGGCAAAGTACAGCCATCTTTTTCCCTTTGTTTTGCAAACTCGCTTAAAATATGGGCAGCAATGTATCCTGCCACGGTTACGCCGTGTTTATTGGCTGCTGTTTTTAGTTTTTGCAAGTCGATTTTGTAACTTTTGGTACGTGTTGTGACTGCCTCAAACTTAGGTATATAAACATCAATCGGCATGGGGGTTGTGTATTTTCGCATATCTGCGTATCGTACATAAGCATCTTCTGTTTCTTCGGGCGTAGTTGGGTCGTTGACACTGATAAATCCTTCGTCATCTACCTCTACTCCAAGAAGGTGGTAATATCGAATCAATAACGAAACAGCCACCGGTGCCAAGGTGCGACCGTCGCAAACCGAGTGAGATACTTCCAGCGTAAAATGCCGCTTGCCGTAAATAACCCTTAACAAATGCTCGTCATCCTTAAAATATCGCAAAGGCTCTGCAATATCAGACTGTCTTTTGATAACAGGCGGGCTTGGAAGCTCCTCGTTGTAATACCAAAAGTGGTCGTTTTTCTTACATACGTTAAAATGCGGCAATCGTTTTGCCATATCGTTTACGGCTTGCTGTAGCGTTTCCGGACACAGCGACTCGTTTAAATTTATCGAAATACTGAACGTACCGGGATAATTTTCGTTTGTAGCCGCACTGTAAAACTGTCCTATGTAGTTAAGTGGGAATTTTTTCATGGTAATCTCCATTCCGGCGGTCGACGGCACAAATGGGAATGAATGAAAAGTGCCGATATCGCCTGTTTTAGATTTTTAAAGGGAAAATTACAAACATTAAAACTCATTTTTATTATATATAATTGTTCACAAAAATCAACAGAGCCTTGCTGCACCGGTTTGAGTTCATGATTTCCGGGTTGCAATTTTGCAATTTCGCCATATTGACACAACGCCCGCCTAATCGTATGCTTGTAGCAATGAAATATTAAGGGGCGTTTTTATGGATACTCAGTATACGCATCCTGCGTACAAGCTTGTGCAGATTATGAACCGGATTTACGAAAACGGCATGACAACCACAAGCGGCGGAAATCTGTCGATTGCCGATAACGAGGGGAATATCTGGATAACGCCGTCGTCGGTGGATAAGGGGAGCCTTAGCCCGCGAGACATTTGTTGCATTAAACCCGACGGAACGCCCGTGGGAAGAAATTTATACAAGCCTTCGATTGAATGGCCGATTCATGCCGGGATTTATAAGCGGCGGCCGGATTTGAAGGCTCTTTTACATGCCCATCCGCCCGCACTTGTTGCGTTTTCGTGTGCAAGGGCGTTGCCAAATTTGCGAATGGTGGACAATGTTTATCGTGCGCTGGGGCGGGTTGGAATGGCAAGATACGCCTTGCCCGGTTCTGCCGGGCTTGGGGAAAAAATAGCCGATTGTTTCACAGAGGGGTACAATGTAGTTTTGATGGAAAATCACGGCGTTGTGGTGGGTGCGGCTGATATTTATGCGGCGTTTCGGGCGTTTGAAACATTGGAGCTTATCGCTACAACCGAGGTTAATGCAAATAAAATGGGCGAAATTCGCAGCTTGCCGGAAATCAGGCGGCTTACATCGGCAACTATGCCTACATTTATTCCTGTGCCGCCAACCCCTTCGGAATGTGCCGCACGGCGCGAAATGATAAATTTAATCCGCAGGGCATATCGGCAAAAATTTTTCAGTTCAACACAAGGGACATATTCTGTACGCCTTGATAAAGAAACATTTCTTATTACACCCAAGGAAAAAGACAGATATAACATGGAAGAATCTGATTTAATCATGGTGCATCACGGCCGCGCCGAAGCAGGAAAAACGCCGTCAGGCGGGGTGTGGTTGCACAAGGCAATTTATGATGCGCACCCGGAAATTTCTGCCATAACGGGGGCAAGCCCGCCAAATGCAATGGCATTTGCCGTAACCGACGCGGTGTTTGATACGCGAACGATTCCCGAGAGCTATATCATGTTGCGCGAAGTGCCTCGCGTGCCGTGGGAACGGCTTCTGAAAGACCCGGGCGCGATTGCAGGTTTAATTTCGCCCAGTGTGCCTGTTTTGATGATTGAAAACAGCCAGATTCTGGCAACCGGCGACAGTCTGATAAAAGCATTTGACCGCCTTGAGGTTGCCGAAGCCACGGCGCGTTCGATTATCGCGGCAAAACATATTGGCGAGATTCAACATATCTCTGAAAGCGAAGTTGAAGAAATTAATGTGGCATTTAAATTAGAACCGGCAAAAAAAGTGGGGGGTAAAAACAAATGAGCGTTTATAAACAAGCCAAACAAGCCTATGCAGATGTTGGAATTGACACAGACGCGGCACTTTTCGCATTGGAAGACATTCCTATTTCGTTGCATTGTTGGCAGGGGGACGATGTTCGCGGGTTTGAGGGCGGCAATATAAAAGGCGGCGGAATTCGTTCTACGGGAAATCACCCCGGCCGTGCGCAAAACATCGACGGGCTGCGTGAAATGCTAGACCGCGCTTTGGATGTAATTCCGGGTGCGGCAAAGATTAACCTGCACGCAATGTATGGCGATGTTGCAGGCGTAAGCCGCGACGCCATTGAGCCGCAACACTTTAAATCTTGGGTGGACTGGGCAAAGTCTCGCGGTGTCGGCCTTGATTTTAACCCTACAATGTTTGCGCATTTGAAAGCGGCAGACGGGCTTACTTTAAGTCACCCGGATGCGGGAATTCGCGGGTTTTGGATTGAACACGTAAAACGTTGTCGCGCAATTGCGGCGTTTTTTGGGCTTAGTTTAGGGCAAGTTTCTGTAATGAATTTGTGGATTCCCGACGGATTTAAGGATTACCCCGCAGACCAACTGGCCCCGCGCCGACGCCTTGAAGATTCATTGGACGAAATTTTACGCGACCACTACGACCCTACATGTCTGCTTGACGCTGTGGAAAGTAAGCTTTTTGGTATTGGGCTTGAGGGCTATACCGTGGGCAGCCATGAGTTTTACATGGGTTATGCCATCAAAAACGGCCTTGCCCTTTGCCTTGATTCCGGGCATTTTCATCCCACGGAAGTGATTTCTTCAAAAATTTCTGCCATTGCATTATATGTACCCAAAATTTTACTGCATGTCTCGCGCCCCATGCGATGGGATTCTGACCATGTTGTCTCGCTTGACGACGAGCTTATTGCCATTGCCCGCGAAGTTATCAGGCATGGTCTTTTGGACCGCGTTCACATAGGGCTTGATTACTTCGACGGCTCGATTGACCGCGTAACCGCGTGGGCAATAGGTGCGCGAAACATGCGCAAAGCCCTTCTGATTGCCCTTCTCGAACCCTATCGCCTATTGCAAAAAGCGGAGCAACGCTTCGACTTCACAAAACGTCTTATACTCATGGAAGAGTTGAAAACTTTGCCGTGGCAAGCTGTTTGGGACGAATACTGCGAACGTTGCGAAATGCCCAAGAGGCTGGAAATTAAATGAATTTTCTTGCAATAGACATTGGAGCATCAAGCGGGCGGCATGTTCTGGGAACATTCAAAAACGGCGTATTTACATGTGAGGAAGTCCACCGTTTTCCAAATGAAATTAAAAACATCCCCGGCAAGGGGCGTCAAACCGGTACTTTGTGCTGGGATACAGACGCTCTTTTTGTCGAGATTATCGCAGGCATGAAAAAATGCGCCGACTTGGGAAAAATCCCCCAAAGCGTGGGCATTGACACATGGGGCGTGGATTTTGTCAATATTGAACCCACCATCGAAGCTTGCCAAACAAACTGCATTCACCCGGCTGTTTCTTACCGCGACAGCCGCACAAACGGCATGGATGCAGAGGTTTCGCGCTTTATATCCGAAAGCGAGTTATACGCACGCACGGGCATTCAAAAAATGCCGTTTAACACTATTTATCAACTCATGGCACTAAAAAAAATAAATTTTTTTGAACGGGGTAGGGGAGAACTCTTGCTAATCCCTGATTATTTTCATTTTAAACTAAGCGGAACAGCAAAAACAGAATACACAAATGCCACAACCACGGGTTTAATTAACGCACGCACCCGTGTTTGGGATGATGAAATAATTAAAAAATGCGGCTTCCCGCGTGAAATTTTTGGCGAAATTGTGCCGCCGGGTACAGTGCTTGGCAGGCTTTTGCCCGAAATTAAAACTGCCGTGGGTTACGATTGCAACGTGGTTTTGCCTGCAACGCATGACACGGCATCTGCCGTGGTTGCCGTGCCAAAAGAAAACGCGCTGTATATCAGCAGTGGCACATGGTCGCTTATGGGCATCGAGCGCGACACGCCCGATACAGGGGAAAAAAGCCGTGCCGCAAATTTTACAAACGAGGGTGGGTACAATAGCTATCGATATTTAAAAAACATAATGGGGCTTTGGATAATACAAAATGTCAAAAAAGAGTTGGGCGATAAATTTTCTTATGCACAGCTGAACGAAATGGCAGAGAATGCAAATGTGGAAACGGCGATAGACGCAACCGACAAACGTCTTTTTGCACCAAAAAACATGACCGAAACCATATGCGAAATGTGCCGCGAAGCCGGTGAACCCGTACCGCAAAACCCGGGCGAAATAGCCGCGGTAGTGTACAATTCTCTTGCGAAAAGCTACAGCCAAACTGCTGCACAAATTGAAGGTTTGACAGGAAAAACCTATGAAAGCATATGTATAATCGGTGGCGGAGCTAAGGCAGAATATTTGAATAAACAAACAAAAAAATATTGCAACAAAACCATTTATGCAGGCCCGACAGAAGCAACCGCAACAGGAAACCTTATAGTGCAGATGATAACCGCCGGGGTTTTGCCGGATTTAAAAACGGCACGAAAAGCTTTGGGGGGGGGTTCCAAGATTTTAATGCTTGTCTTTCTTGCATTTACGGTTTTGCCGTTTTTTTCTGCATGTGGTGGCGAGGCCGCAACGCCGACACGCGGGGTTTGGCACGAAAGCACATTTATTAGCGAGAGCCTTGAGCTTCGTTTGATTCTGCCGAATAATCAGTGGCGAGCTTATTCGGATGACGAAATAATTGCACAGCTTGAAAATTCTTCGGGTGATGTAATACATGATTTTTTTGCGCACAATGTGCAAACAGCATCAACAATCGCCCTTACGCATAAACCTGTTGCACAAAATTTTTCTTTGCGTGAGCATTTGGAAAACTGCGCTGCTGCCGAAACGGAAAAATTCGCGGCGCACGCGCTGCAAACGCAACATTCAATCATTGGAATAACGCCGCTTGCCGGCATCGAGTGGCTGACAAAACGCACAGAAATTTATTCCCCTGAATCGGGGATAATCGCATTGTCAATCCATCTTTCCTCGGTGGAAAACGGGTATTTAAGTTGCTTAAATTTCCTTGTGGATGATGATGCAGAGTTTTTGGAAATTACATCATGGTTTTCGTGGTTTCGCGGGTAGGGCAGGTCTGTTTAAACCGTTAAAATTTCGCGTACGGTTTGAATTAATTCCGGCGAGGGCGGCAAGGTATCATGAAGCTCGTATTCAATGCCGAGGTCTTTCCATTTGTCCTCGCCAAGCTTGTGGAACGGCAGAATATCTACCTTTTCGATGTTATTGTATTCGCGTAAAAAGTCTGCGAGTTTTCGTATTTCGTCCAAATTGTCGGTAAGCCCCGGCACAAGTACATATCGTATCCATGTTTGAACATGTTGGCGCAAAGCCAGGCCAAGCATTGCAAAAATACGGTCAGACTTTTGACCCGTTACGCGCTTGTAGGTTTCGTGGTTGGCGGCTTTGATATCCAAAAGCAGAAGGTCGACGAACGGCAAAACATCCATGATTGAGGATTCCGGGGCAAAGCCGGAAGTGTCCAGGCAGGTGTGAATCTTGTTTGCGCGGCAAGCTTTTAGTATTTCGCATAAAAATTCCGGTTGCGAAAGTGGTTCTCCGCCGGAAAATGTTACGCCGCCGCCAGAGCGTTTATAAAACTTTTTATACTTCAAAAGCTCGCGCAGGACTTCTTCCACGCTCATTTCCATGCCATTATCAAGAAACCATGTGTCCGGGTTGTGGCAGTATTTGCAACGCAAAGGGCATCCGGTGAAAAAAACGACACAACGAATGCCCGGCCCGTCTACCATGCCGCCGGTAAAAATCGAATGGACTCGCCCCTTCAGGGTTTTGTCATAATCATAATCCATGGCGTTCACATTTTGTCGTGGAAGGTGCGATGAATTACTTCCAATTGTTGCTCGCGAGTAAGTTTTATAAAATTGACTGCGTAGCCGCTTACGCGAACGGTAAGTTGCGGATACTTTTCGGGTTTTTCCATTGCATCCAAGAGTGTTTCCTTGTCAAAAACATTAATGTTAATGTGATGCCCGTTTTCGCCAAAAAAGCCGTCCAGAAGGTTTGCTAAATTTGCCGGGCGAACGTCCGGGGTATAGCCCAACGAGCCGGGCACGGCTGAAAATGTATATGAAATCCCGTCCAACGAATAGGCGTAGGGCAATTTTGCCACAGATGTCATTGATGCCAGCGCGCCTTTGCTGTCGCGGCCATGCATCGGGTTCGCGCCGGGGGCAAAGGGTTCGCCTGCTTTGCGGCCGTCGGGGGTAGAGCCTGTTGTTTTGCCGTAAACAACGTTTGAGGTGATTGTAAGAACCGACATTGTGGGAACGGCGCGGCGGTATGCGCGTTGTTTTTGCAATTTTTCCATGAAATGTTTTACCAAGTCATTGGCAATTTGGTCTACACGTTCGTCATTATTGCCGAATGCAGGGAATTCGCCCTCTATTTCGTAGTCTACAACAAGGCCGTCGGCGTTGCGAATACATTTAACTTTTGCGTATTTGATTGCCGAGAGAGAATCCACAACCACGGAAAGCCCCGCAATACCGCAGGCGTGGGTGCGCAGAACCTCTTTGTCGTGCAAAGCCATTTGTAACGATTCGTAATTGTATTTATCGTGCATGTAGTGGATTATATTAAGGGTGGAAATATAAAGCTGTGCAAGCCAGTTAAGCACCTGATTCATCTTGCGGCAAACCTCGTCGTAATCGAGATACTCCGAAGTAATGGGCGCGAACTCCGGTGCGACTTGTATGCCGCTTTTTTCGTCCTTTCCGCCGTTGATAGCGTAAGTCAGGGCTTTTGCCAGGTTTGCACGCGCCCCAAAGAACTGCATCTGCTTGCCAATGCGCATTGCGGAAACGCAACAGGCTATTGCATAATCGTCGCCCCAGTAACTGCGCATTAAATCGTCGTTTTCATATTGTAACGAGCTGGTTTCGATGGACATTTTTGCGCAATATTTTTTGAAATTTTCGGGAAGATTAACGCTCCAAAGCACGGTTAAATTCGGCTCGGGCGCGGGGCCGATGGTGGTGAGTGTATGAATCATTCGGAATGAATTTTTTGTAACAAGAGTGCGCCCGCTTTCGCACATTCCGCCGATTGCTTCCGTTACCCATGTGGGGTCGCCGCTGAATAATGCATTGTATTCCGGCGTGCGCAAAAAGCGGATAATACGCAGCTTCATTGCAAAGTGGTCCATTAATTCCTGCGCCTCTTCCTCGGTGATTGAGCCGTTTTCGAGGTCGCGCTCGATGTATATATCTATGAAAGAAGATGCGCGCCCAAGAGATGTTGCCGCGCCGTCTTGTTGTTTTGCCGCCGCAAGAAACGCAAAGTATGTCCATTGAATGGCTTCCTTTGAATTTTTTGCGGGCTTTTTTATGTCAAAGCCATAACTTGCCGCCATTTCTTCAAGTTGTTGAATGGCGCGTATTTGCTCGGAAATTTCTTCGCGCAGCCCAATGCTTTTTTCTTCAAGCCACGGTAAATCTTCCATTACAAGTTGCTCTTGTTTGTCTTTTATTAAAAATTCTGTGCCGTAAAGCGCGACACGGCGATAGTCTCCGATTATGCGCCCGCGCCCGTAAGCATCGGGTAAACCCGTGATAATTCCGGAACGCCGTGCGGCTTTCATTTCTTCGGTATAAGCATCAAAAACGCCCTCGTTGTGGGTTTTGCGGTGATGCGTGTAAATGTCTTCTATCACCGGGTCTAACTCGTAACCATAGGCTTTTAATGCATTTTGAATAACTCGAACGCCACCCTTGGGCATAAACCCGCGTTTCAGGGGTTTGTCCGTTTGCAAACCAACAATTTTTTCCAATTTTTTATTGATATACCCGGGCGCGTGGGACGTTATTGTTGATGGCTTGCGTGTTTCAATGTCCAATACGCCTTTTTTGTTTTCCATGTTTACAAGCCTGCAAACTTCCAACCAAAGCTCGTCTGTGCAGGGGGTAGAGCTTGCAAGAAAACCGTCGTCACCCTCATACGGGGTTATGTTTTGCTGGATAAAATCGCGCAAATTTACTTCTTTCATCCATGCACCTTCGTTAAAACCATCCCACGCAGATAAATATTTTTCATTCATAAATTCATGTTCCTTTCTGATAGGCTACACGCCCTAAAACAGCTCTTGCAGCTCGGATTCATTATATATATAAAATTGTTCCAACCATGCCATGCCGTAAGCTCGCTCGTAGGCATCCAGTAAAACAGCTATGTCAATGTTGAAGCCCATATTTTTCAACTCTGCCAATAGCTCAATGGGTTGTTTGTCATTGTTATCCTTTAGTATTGTCGCAACATCATGAATATCTTGCACCCTTTCACTTTCTAACTTCATTCCCAGCAGGTATTTTAGCTCAACTTTCATTACTACAAGATGCGAATATTCATGTACAAGTTCTCGATATTGGGTCGGAGGTGTCGGATTTTTGCTTGCCACAGAATTATTTAACCATAATTCATCGGGACTGTTTATATTAAACTCATCCCCTACTTTTCTTATTGCAATGTCAATTGCCGCGTTGCTTTCAAAGAATGCATCAACATCTACTGTACCTCTGTACCCATGAAACTGCATTACGTACCCGCCAACGCATATTAATTCAAGTGATTGGCCAATGGCGGTCAATTCGCTGTTCAGCATCTTGAATACGGGTAAAAAGTCTATAATATTGTTACCGCTATTGCTCACGCTAACCGGCAGCTTCATCGTCTTGCTTCCTCAATCCTGTCTTTAACAATAGCCAAAACGTTGCGTCTGTTTTTCTCATTCAGTCGGATTATATATTCTCTTGTTGGTGAATTATCTCTGAATGCAGCTTTTATAGAAACACGTTGGAATGGCGTTAAGGATTCATTATTACATATCGCTTCTACATCATCCATTGTAAATGACGTACCACACTTTTCAACGAATTTGCGAAGATACCTAAACCAATGCCCTGCATTTCCTTTTGAATGTTGGGCTGCCATAATCATATAATCAATCCATGCCATCTTCCTGC
>JGI24703J35330_11748830_pt1 | contig 41833 bp, 34 predicted proteins | sample TergutNt197P1_FD_35330 | JGI IMG/M metagenome (IMG submission 35330)
CGGAGTCCCCACGACCTTATCTTTTTAAAATAACTAATTCGTAATAGCCTGCTCTGTATCTTTATCGAAAACATGAATGCGTTGCACGTCGAGAGCCATGGTGATTGTGTCACCGGACTTAGCTGTACAGCGTGGGTTAACGCGAGCGGTCATTTGTTGACCTGCGCAAATGAGGTAGAGATAGATTTCTGCGCCGAGGAGTTCGGTTACTTCAACGTCGGTTTTTATGAGGGAATCGGGTGATTGGCTAATGAACATTTCTTCATCTTTGAGGTCTTCGGGACGAATGCCCATTACAACGGTTTTGCCATTGTAGCCGCCATCGATTAATGCCTTGGCTTTGGCTTCGGGCAATTTTATTGGGTGTTCGCCAAACATGAGGAATACATCTTTGCCGCGAACGTCTACGGTAACATCGAGGAGGTTCATTTGCGGAGAGCCGATGAAACCTGCAACGAAGAGGTTTTTGGGTTTGTTATAAAGGTTAACTGGCGAGTCTACTTGTTGAGCAACGCCATCTTTCATAACAACGATGCGTGTACCGAGAGTCATAGCTTCTGTTTGGTCATGGGTTACATATACGAAGGTTGTTTGTAAGCGTTGGTGAAGTTTTGTGATTTCTGTACGCATTTGAACGCGGAGTTTAGCGTCCAGGTTGGAGAGAGGTTCGTCCATAAGGAAAACCTTTGGTTCGCGAACGATAGCACGTCCCATAGCAACACGTTGGCGTTGTCCGCCGGAGAGAGCCTTGGGTTTGCGGTCGAGAAGATGCTCGATATCGAGGATTCTTGCGGCTTCATGCACTCTTTTCTCGATTTCGGCTTTAGGGGTTTTGCGAAGTTTGAGGCCGAACGCCATATTGTCGTGAACGCTCATGTGAGGGTAAAGCGCGTAGTTTTGGAAAACCATAGCGATGTCGCGGTCTTTGGGGGCTACGTCATTCATTAGGCGGTCGCCTATGTAAAGCTCGCCCTCGGTAATTTCTTCAAGGCCTGCAATCATGCGCAGGGTTGTAGTTTTTCCGCAGCCGGAGGGCCCTACAAAAATAATAAATTCTTTGTCAGCGATTTTCATATTGAAGTCGGTAACGGCAACAAAACCGTTGGGGTATTTCTTTACAATGTTTTTAAGCTCTAAACCAGCCATATAGCTGCCTCCTATTATGCGGCGCACAGAACGCCTAATTTGAAATATTACATTCATATTACAAAATAAGAAGCCACTTGTCATTGGCAAAATCACCAAAGATTACGTTGTGTTTCTGTGACATTACACAAAATATCGGCGAATAATTTATGGAAATTTGCAAAAAATGACTCAATAAGGTATAGGGAGTTGACTTAATGAACGCGGTTGGAGATTTCAAAGGAAAAAAGCCCAGCAAGAATATCGATGACAATATTGAATTGCTGAAAGGCTTGTTTGGCGACTCGCAGGATTATATAGGCAGGGAATTTTCACCCGGTGGCGAAGGCGCGCCGCGTATTTATATGGCGTACTTTGATGCGATGACTAATCGCGAAGCGATGGATTTCACGGTAATCAGGCGACTTTTTGATATGGACTGGGCAACGCTTACCGAGAAGGAAAAGTCGCAGGGTCTGTACACGACCCTTCGCGACAGAGGGATAGCGACAACGGATATTTCCGAAACCGATGATATGTTCGACATATTGTATTTCATCCACGCCGGCGATACACCTGTTTTCATCGACGGCTGTGATAAGGTTTGCGTTGTTGCCAATCGCGGCTTTCCCAATCGGGGCATTCAGTCTGCACAGCTCGAAGTCGTTGTTCAAGGCCCGCGGGAAGCTTTCAGCGAAGTTATGCGTTTTAACACAGCACTTATTCGGCGCAGAATTCGTGATAATAACTTAATTGTGAAACAATCAAAGCTGGGACTTCGCAGTCTCACCGACATTGCCCTTGTTTATATGAGCGATATTGTGCGCCCCGAAGTCTTGAAAGAAGTGGAACGCCGCTTGGAATCTATAGAAGTAGACGGCGTTATGGATAGCGGATGCGTAGAGCAATTTATCGAAGAAAGCTGGCTTTCTCCATTTCCGCAGGTTCAGCTAACCGAGCGTCCCGATAAAGCCGCGTCTTCCATTTTGGAGGGACGCATTGCCATTATTATTGACAATTCCCCATTCGTGATGATTGTTCCCGTTACGCTAAATACATTTTTTCATGCTTCGGAAGATTATTACAGCCGATGGCAGGTGATGAGCGTTACGCGGTTCTTACGTTTTGTCGGCGCGTTTATTGCCGTCGCGCTACCCGGTGCATATATCGCCACCGCACTGTTTCACCCTTCGATGATTCCCATTCTCATGGTTTCGCGCCTTGCTGAAGCCAGTATGGCTGTACCTTTTCCGGCCGTACTGGAATTTATTCTTTTGGATGCCGCTTTTGAATTATTGCGCGAGGCAGGTATTCGATTAAAAAGCGCGTCCGGCGGCACAATCGGCATTGTCGGCGGCTTGATTATTGGTCAGGCGGCTGTAGAAGCGGGGCTTGTCAGCCCCATTGTTGTGATAATCGTGGCTATTACGGGGATTGCTACGTTTTCAATTCCCAGCGTGTCTTTGGTATATGGCTTTAGATTGGTGAAATATTTTGTACTGGCCCTTTCGGCGTTTTTAGGATTTTTCGGATTTCTTATGGCTATGATAATCACGCTGATTCACCTTGCAAGCTTAAAAAGCTTCGGATTCCCATACCTTATGCCCTTTGCGGCTTCCGAAATGAGCAAATATGAAGATTTGAAAGACAGCCTTTTCCGCTTTCCGCTCTTTAGCCTGAAAAAAAGACCCTTCTTTGCTAACCAAGACGAAAGTACGAGGATGAAATAATATGAGCTCTAATAGAAAAATTTCTATGCGCCAGCTTAAAATCCTGATTATTTTAAGTGCCATGGGGACGGGGGTTATTGTACTGCCCCATCGTGCGGCAGAATTTCTCCCGAATGGTGTGCAGGATGGCTGGGTTATTGCCGTGGGTCTTGTGCTAATGGCAATCGCTGTTGGCGCGCTTATTAGCTCTGCCGCACGCGCCGCACAAAAAGCCGCGGGAGGAGAACCTTCCTTTATAATATCAACTTCTGCTTTGCTTTCAAAACCGATTGCCTACACAATTGGCGCGATTTTATGGCTAAAACTGGTTCTTGCTGCGGGGCTGGAGCTTAGAATTTTTTTGAAAATTGCGCGAGATGTTATGCTTCCGAATACTCCTATGCCTGTGGTGGGCGCGGTTATGCTTTTTACCTGTGCTTACGCCGCGGCAAAGGGTTTTGAAACACGTGCGCGGGTTGCGGAAGTTCTTTTCGCGCTTTTAATTTTGCCCTTTCTTTTCATGTTTATTGTCTCTATTCTGGATGCGGATTTTTCTAATTTGCAGCCTGTTCTTGTTAATGATGCGCGGGCTTTGGTTCTTGGTACGCTTAGGCTTGGGTTCATTTTAACCGGGCTGGAGTGCTTACTGCTTGTTTCGCCATATGTTCCGCGTGAAAAAAATCTTACTCGCTCGGTTATTGGCGCGATTGCTATTGCGGGCGCGATTATTATTGCTATTACCGTGCTCACCATTGCCGCTGTCGGGCGCGGTTTGGATTCCGAACCATGGCCCGTGCTTAGCATGATGGATACCGTTAGCTTGCCCGGCTCGTTTATAGAGCGGCAGGAGGCTCTTATGTTTGGCTTCTGGATAATTACGGCGTTCGCCCTTGCTAATGCAATGCTTTTTTTCGGCGGACTTCTTGTAAATGATATGTTCAAAAAAGCAACATTACGAAGCGGTGTACTCTTAACGGCTCTTGCTGTTTTTGGCATTAGCATTTTACCCCTAGCGCGAGATGAAATTTTTATGTACATCGATTGTATTTTCATAACAACCGGTGTGTTTTTTCTTGTAATCTTGCCCATTACTTTGCTTGTCGCGGCTAAAATTACTACTTGGGGTAATTCAAAATTACTACTGATTTTGTTAATCCCGCTAACAATTCTTAGCGGATGCTGGGACAAAGTCGAAATCGAAAACCGTGCTTTCGTTGTTGCAATGGCTGTTGACAAAGGTGAAAATTATACTGTTTCCCTCAGCATTCCCGTTTTCGACGAAGAGGACGATGACGAAAGTGGGCATATTCAGTCTGCGGAAGGCAGAACCATTACAGAAGCCTTGCGCAAGCTGGATGAACGCAATGACAGGGAACTTTATTTCGGGCAGACAAAGCTGGTGGTTCTTGGGACGGAATTATTGGAAGACAGCGAGCTTCTACAGGGCGCGATTAACACGCTGGATAATAAATTAGAAGCAACGCGCCGCATACAGGTTCTTGCCGCAAAAAATCCTGAAAAAATTCTGGAGGCGAACCCTCCCGGCGAAAAGCTCTCCGGGCTATATGCGTCAGACATTTGCAAAAAAGCATTCACCATGGATTTTGACAGTTTTTCAAAATCGGAAAACGCCGTGCTTCCCAAGATAAAACATAGTGACGACGAGCTAAAAAGAGTAGGCGCAGTCATCATAAACAATCTCCGCAAAACAGCCTCCCTAAACACAGACGAACTCCGAGGCTTTCTCTGGTGCTTTCCTGATGCAAATAAACGCGCTGTAATCACTGTTGACCCCCCACTTTCATTGCAAGTTGAAAGCCACAAGGCAGAAATTATTTTTGAAAATGCCGACGACCCCAATATCCTACGCGCAATCATCGAAGTTAATGTAAAGGGAATTTGTTACGAATATGTAAATAATAAGAATTTATTTAAAAATGCAATCGAAGAAGAAATACAAGCCGCCTTTGAAATTTTTCAGAAAAACCTTGCCACCGATGCATATAATTTTTCTGAATTGCTTCGCAAAAAAAATTATCCGCTGTATAAACAGCACTCCGCAGATTTTGGAAAATCTTTTGCAGCCATGGAAATTGTACCGAGGGTGAATGTTCAGGTTTTAACAAGTCTGTAATAAAGATTTAACCAAAATGAAATTTTTGCTTGGAATTTTTTTCATTTGTGATATAATGTATTTACAAACAAAGCATCATTGTCGATGAAAAATGCTATAAAGGGGATATTTACATTGTTTAATCGCAATCGGAAGCAGAATCTTCCGTCGGTAAAAAAAGTTAGTGAACTTGTAAATTCACAATCACATAAGCAGGGGAAATTTATTTCTTTAATGATAGTTCCGTCATACAGCGGTAGCAAAACGCGCAGTTTGCGTGTGCCATACGCTGTTTTTTACGGAACTGTTTTTGCGTTTATAGCGGTGATTATGTTAATCGGCGGGATTTATCTCAGCCGAATTTATTTTGAACAAAAAGCCCAAAGCCTCAGTTTTTCGCTGGAAGAAACGATTGAAACATTTGCGGAATACCGCCAAAGTGCCGAATATACGCATATTTCTTTGCGGGATAATTCGCTGGAGGTTTACAACAGATTAAACGACGAGCAAAACCGCGCCAGACAAGAATTCTCTCGCCAAGAGCGGCTTCACCAAGATAATTTTGACGATGTTATGGCTCATATTTATTTTATGGAAAACCAGATTCGCGAGTTTGAAACAGAGCGCGTAGAGTTTTTAGACTTTCTTAATGAAAGAAAAACGGCAATCCCACCGATTGCATCGGTTGTGAGCAGGCTTGAAACTTCGCAGGAAAGCTTGCTTGAAGAGCTTTCTTACAATACGCAGGGAAGAACGGTCGCTTCGTCGTCAAGGCGCGTAGGGCTGATGGGCGCGGGTGCGCAAGATTCCATTGATGAAGACGAGCTTCGCGAGCGCGTGGAGATTCTCATGGAAGAGCTTCATTTCCAGCGTCTGCTTTTTGAAAACTTGGATAGCTACAAATCACAAATTGACACATATTTACGCAATTTTCCCACACTTATGCCCATCGTCGGCGGCAGAATTACGTCCGGTTTCGGAAACCGCCGCGACCCGATTACCGGAAGAACCGCTTTCCATGAAGGCGTGGACATTCCCGCCGCCGCAAACACGCCTATTCTGGCGGCAGGGGGAGGAACGGTGTCATTCCAAGGCTGGCGCAATGGCTACGGAAACGTTGTGGATATCGACCATGGCGGCGGGTTAATCACTCGCTATGCCCATAACACATCCAACGCAGTAACCGTCGGACAGCGCGTAGAGCGCGGCGACGTAATCGCATATGTAGGCAGAACGGGCCGCGCAATAAGCAATCACCTGCACTACGAGGTATTGCGAAACGGACAGCAAATAAATCCAGTTCCGTTTATAACAGAAACTGCGGGGGATTTATAAGCGTGAAACTTGTAACATTTTTGCATAATAACCAAGAACGTGTTGGCGTTAAAACAGACGGCGATTATTATTTGCTTGAAGACAAAACAATGATTGATTTAATACGTCGCTGTGAACATGAAGGGCTTCCCGATTTAACAAATCTAAAACCCATATCGGGAGAAATCACTTTGTTTGCTCCGATTCCCAGACCGTTTCGCCATATAATTTGCCTCGGTAAAAATTACGAAGACCACGCAAAAGAAGTTAAAGAAACCATTCAGGCTACGCAGGATGAAAATTTGATTCCGAAAAACCCAATAATTTTCACAAAAACGGCATTCCCCGCGCCGGGCGATGGCGCGAAAATTCCGCTTCATGAACATTTGACAAAAAAGCCCGACTACGAAGCCGAATTAGGCGTGATTATAGGAAAAACAATCTACTGCGCAACCCGCGAAGAAGTCGAGGGCGCGATTTTTGGCTATACAATTATCAACGACCTTACCGCACGCGATATACAAGTAAAGCACGCACAGTGGTTTTTTGGCAAAAGCCTTGATGGTTTTTGTCCAATGGGACCGCATATCGTAACCCGTGACGAAATCCCATTTCCGCCGGCTTTAGACATAAAATGCCGCGTTAATGGAGAAACGCGACAATCCTCGAATACATCGTATTTAATTTTCGACATACCGTATATCATATCCGAACTTTCGCAAGGAATAACTTTGCACGCGGGCGATATCATAGCCACGGGAACGCCCGCAGGAATAGGACACGCAATGACTCCCCCGCAATATTTAAAACGCGGCGATGTGGTGGAATGCGAAATAGAAAAAATAGGCGTACTCACGAATTATTTTTAAGCGCGAATATCAACTTTCTTTCATCTTCGCTAACGCGGACAAGTTGCACTGTTACCGCTGTTCCGTATTGCAAAATCCTTGCACGCTTTTCGCCCTTGCGTCTTTTTGCCGCATAGGTCGCCGCTTCTTTATCGTACTTGTAGCCGTACCGCGTAAGATTTGCAATCGGCACAAGCCCTTCCACGGTATTTTCCAGCATCACATACATACCCCACGCAGTTAGGCCCGACACAATTGCATCAAAAACCTTGCCTTCTTGGTCTGCCATAAACTGAACTTTCTTCAAGTCTGCGACTTCGCGCTCCAGTGCCTCGGCGGCACGCTCTGTTCGCGAACACTGTGCGCATACTTCGGGCAGAATCTGCTTGAAATGCGCAATTTTCGAGGAAGAATTTTCCTTTATTATTCTGTGAATTTGCAAATCTGCATAGCGGCGAATAGGCGAAGTGAAGTGACAGTACGCCTTGGATGCCAGCCCAAAGTGTGTGGTATTATCATGTGCGTAGACAGCTTGCGGCAAGGCGCGAAGCATTGCAGTGGATATGGCATATGCGGCAGAGGTTTCTTTCGCGCTTTCCAAGAACCGCTGCAATGTCCCTGCTGTTAGGCGTTTTGACTTCTTTGAAACCAAGCCCATATTTGTTACCAGCGTTTGGAGGGCTGAAAGCTTTTCCGCGCCGGGTTCGTCGTGGCTTCTATATATGAAAGGAATTTTCCGGGTTAAAAAATGCGTGGCAATCGTTTCATTGCATAAAATCATGAACTCTTCGATTATGCCCGTTGCGTTGTTTCTGGGATATGGTTCTATTGCAATTGTGCGTCCATTTTCGTCTACGCGGATTCTTGCTTCGGGCAGGTCGAAGTCCAGCGCGCCGCGACGCGCCCTCTTCTTGCTCAAAATTTCTCGCAGTTCATCCATCTCGTTAAACGGGCCTTCGTCGTCGCCGATATCTAACATCTCCTGAACTTCATCATAAGTAAAGCGCATGTTACTGTTTATTACCGATGGTGTGATTTTATACTCCACCACATTGCCGTTTTTGTCCACAGTCATTATACAACTAAGGGTTAGCCTGTCCACATCAGGAAAAAGCGAGCATATCCCGCTGGATAATCTATGCGGAAGCATTGGGATTACCCTGTCTGCCAGATAAATGCTTGTGCCGCGATTAAATGCCGCATTATCCAAGAGCGAGCCTTCTTTTACATAATGCGTAACATCTGCTATATGAACGCCTAAAAGATAATACTCATCGACTTTTCTAAAAGAAATAGCATCGTCGATATCCTTTGTATCATCGCCGTCTATTGTAAAAATAAATTGCTCTCGAAGGTCCAGTCTTCCGAATATCTCGCTCTCGCTTATTTCGGTTGGTAATTCAAATGCTTCTTGATATGTGGCTTCTGAAAATTCATACGGCACACCTGCCATCCGCACCAATGTCAGAACATCTACGCCGGGGTCATTAACATGCCCCAAAACCTCGGTTATAAAACATGTCACCACTTTTTTATTTGCTTGGAAACTGCTCTCGCAGTTTCCGTCGCCAATGGGGGCTACGCCCCCAAGCCCCCTCGCTTCAGTGGGCAAAGCCCACTTCCGCTCCGCCGCCGTTGGCGGCGCACCGCACTTCGTGCGGCGAAAAAACGCGGCGTTAGCCGCTTTCTCATCAGGCTTGTGTCGCTTGTCCACCGAAAAAATTACTCTATGGCCATCCACAAGCCCAAACCGTGCTATCGACTTAGGGGGAACGTGAAAAACATAGGGAATTTTTCTATCTACCGGGCGCACAAACCCTTGAAGTCCTTCTGTGAAAAATGCACCAACCATAGGAGCGCGTTTAATAATTTCAATAATTTTTCCGGAAATGCGGTTTTCGCCGTCATTAGTCGCACGACATACGACCTCGTCGCCATTTAGCGCACCAAAAGAAGAATGGGGAGGTATAAAAATATCCTCCCCATTCTCGCGCAATACAAAACCAAAGCCGCGTTCGTTTCCGACAAATTTTCCCGTTATTTGCAAAACATTTCTTTTCGCCAAAAAAATTCAATCCTTAGAGTATATTGTTCAAAATAACAGCCACTACAATGATAATGATTATGAATGCAATAATACTTACAAATCCACAGCCGCCGCGTCCACCCATGCCCATACCCATGCGTCTGCGTCTTCTGCCGCCCATCATCATTCCCATGCCCATACCCATTCCAAAGCCGCCCATTCCGCCGCGTCTTCTTGGTGCGCCGCCGCCGAGTCTTACGCCGCCGCCCGGTCTTCCGCCGCCCAGCCGTGAACCTCCGCCAATTCTTCCACCACGTCGCAAAAAATCAACTCCTCAAAATAATTCCAGTATAATTATTCCGCTAAAACGCAAATTAAATTCAAACCCACTTTAGGAAGGAGCGAATTTCATGACACGATTTGCAGGTGGATTAATAAGCGGAGTTACCGTTGGGCTATTAATCGGCGCAGGTTTCACAATAACCACAACCGACAGCAAGGAACGCCGCAAAATGATACGCGACAGCAAGCGCGCAATGCGCAAAGCAAGCCACTATATAAATGATATGTTTGACTAATATCCCAATGATTTTAAATACTCGCGGCTCTCTTTCGCGGCTTCCAGCGAAGTTTGCCCCACCGCTTTGTCAAGTTCCACTACAAAGCCTTTAACACCCGCACTAAGCGCGGCTTCTATCGTAGCAGGAATATTCTGAGAGCCTTTACCCACAGGACGGTCTTCATAACCGTTATATGAATTAATAATCGTATCTTTTATATGAATTATGGGGCAGCGTCCTGCGTATTTTTTTATATACGCTTCGGGGTTCTGCCCCGCCGCTTTTACCCAGCCTGTGTCAAGTTGCGTTTCCAAATCCGGGAGAAGTTCAAAAAGCTTATCCAGTACAAATGTGCCGTCTTTTAGCTTTGCAAACTCGTGCGCATGGTTGTGATATGCCGCTGTTACACCTGCCGCTTTACATGCCGCACAAAAATCTTCCAATACTTCCTTTTTAAAATTATTTCCGCCCGCCAAAAGCTCATTATCCATCATCGGAATTATTATATACTCGCAACCCAGCGATTTATACGATGAAATTGTTGCCGCTAAATTCCCTTCAAGTTCCGAAAATTGGACATGCGCACTAATCGCCGATAGCCCGATTTTATCCAAAAGCCCTCGGAATTCAGCAAATCCCATTCCATAAATTCCCGCAAGTTCTACATAGTCATATCCCATGCCCTTTACCTCGGCAAGTGTAGCTCCCACGTCTTTTTCCGCAAAATCTCTTACCGTATACAACTGTAGCGATACAAATGGCTTACTCATACTATTTCCCCTCTCTATGTACCTCTTTTCCATAATTCTATTCCAACTTCACCTTTACGTCAATTGCATTTTTTATCATGAATCTGTATACTTTCAGCATTAGTTTCAAGAAGGTGATTAAATGGCAAAGCCCATAGTAGCGATAGTAGGTCGTCCAAATGTAGGAAAGTCTACATTATTTAATAGAATTGTTGGGCAGAGGGTAGCGATTGTGGACGATACGCCCGGGGTAACGCGGGACAGGCTTTATGCAGATGCAGAGTGGCTTAATCGGGAATTTACGTTAATAGATACCGGGGGGCTGGACCCTGATACGGATGATTTGATAACCAAGCATATTTTTAGGCAAGCGGAAGCGGCGATTGAAAGCGCGGACGTAGTTATATTTCTAACAGACATAAAAGCGGGAATAATGGACGCAGACAGGGAAGTTGCGGACATGCTTCGTCGTGCAAGAAAGAATGTTGTGCTGGTTGTTAACAAGGTGGACGTGCCTACAAAGGAAAACAACGAGCTGTATGAATTTTATGAACTTGGAATAGGCGACCCGATTCCTATATCGGCAGGACAGGCTTTAGGGCTTGGGGATATGCTGGACGAAATTGCAAAGCATTTTCCCGATTCCGAAGAAGGTGACGATGATGACGAGCGCATTAAAGTGGCAATCGTCGGCAAGCCCAATGTGGGCAAGTCGTCATTAATAAATAAAATTTTAGGTGAAGAACGCCTTATAGTAAGTAATATTCCCGGCACAACCCGCGATGCAGTGGACACATTTTTCACCCGCGACGGGCGCGATTTCCTTTTTATTGATACCGCCGGGCTTAGGCGAAAAAGTAAGATTAAGGAAAATATTGAGAAATACAGTATAATCCGCACCCTTGCCGCAGTAGAACGCTGTGATGTTTGTGTGCTGTTAATCGACGCTGACGAGGGGATTACAGAGCAGGATACGAAGGTCGCGGGGATTGCGCACGAACGCGGACGTGCCGCAATAATAGCGGTGAATAAATGGGACAAAATTGAAAAAAGCGACAAAACAATGCGCGAGTTTACGGCAAAGCTGGAAACTGAATTAAAATACATGCCCTATGCACCAAAGCTTTTTATTAGTGCGTTAACAGGGCAGAGGGTTAATAAATTATTCGAGCTTGTGCATACTGTTTATCAAAACCACGCCCTGCGAGTTGCAACGGGCGTTCTTAACGATGTCATTTTAGAAGCTACAGCCATGCATTCACCCCCTACCGACAAGGGCAAGGCTTTACGTATTTATTATGCAACACAGGTTTCGGTAAAGCCGCCGACATTCGTGCTTTTTGTTAATGACAGCAAGCTAATGCACTTTTCGTACACGCGCTATCTTGAGAATAAAATTCGTGAGGCATTTGGCTTCGACGGTACGCCTGTGCATTTTATTACCAGAGATAAAAAGGAGCCGTAAATGCTTACAAAACATAAACGTGCAGTTGTTAAAATAGGAACAACATCCCTCACATACCCTAACGGAACGCTAAACCTGCAAAGAATCGAAAAGCTTTGCTGGGTTGTTGCGGATTTATATAATCAGGAAAAAGAAGTCATTCTCGTAACCAGTGGCGCGATTGGCGTAGGCGCAAGCACTTTGAACATGGACGAGCGTCCCCGCGATATAATCGGGCGACAGGCGGCATCGGCAGTTGGTCAGGCAATGCTTATGCAAATCTATCAGCGTTTTTTTCTCACATACAGCCGCATTGGTGCGCAAATTTTACTTACACGCGACTGCGTAAACGATGGACTTCGCCGCGAAAACGCTTGCAATACCATAAACAAATTACTATCCATGGGCGCGGTTCCCATCGTTAATGCAAACGACACCATAGCCACCGACGAACTTACCGAGTTTAGCGACAATGACACCCTGTCGGCATATGTGGCTGCTTTTTCCGAAAGCAGTCTTCTGATTATGTTGACAGACATTGACGGATTGTATGACAAAGACCCTAAAACCCATCCCAAGGCGGCTTTGGTCAAAGAAGTTTCCGAAGTTACACCGCAAATGGAGTCAGCAGCAGGGGGAAGCGGCTCGTCCCTTGGCACAGGCGGCATGGTGACAAAGCTTACCGCCGCACGTTATGCCACCGAGCATAATATAGATACAGTAATAGCTTCCGGCGAAGACCCGGCGATTTTATTGCGAATTTTTAATGGAGAAAATGTTGGTACGCTTTTCACGGCACAAGAACGTTGAGAGATGGAGGGAATTTATGTATGACTTAACAACGATTGGCAAAAACGCGAAGAAGGCTTCGGTACATGTAAGGGGGCTTTCTGCCGGAGAGAAAAACTCGGCTTTGCTTGCTTGCGCTATGGGAATTGAAGAAAATGCCGATTCAATTATCAGCGAAAATGCAAAGGATATGGCAAATGCCGACCCATCGCGGGGGGCATTTAATGATAGATTGCTTTTAAATAAACAGCGTGTTTTGGCTATGGCGAATGGACTGCGAAAAGTAGCATCACAAGACGACCCCACAGGGGAAGTTATTTATATGAAAACCATGCCCAATGGCTTAAAAATCGGCGAAAAGCGCGTTCCCATCGGCGTAGTCGGAATGATTTATGAAGCGCGCCCAAATGTTACTACAGATTCTTTCGCGCTATGTTTTAAATCGGGAAATACATGTGTTCTGCGCGGAAGCAAAGAGGCGATTCATTCCAACACCGTGCTTGTTAAAATTCTGCAAGAAATACTGCACGAACTTGGGCATCCGCGAGAAATCGTTCAGCTAATCGAGGATACTTCCCGCGAGGTTGCGCGTGAATTTATGCGGCTTAACAAGTATATCGACGTGCTGATTCCACGCGGTAATGCGGGGCTTATCGCCAGCGCAATCGAAAACAGCACAATTCCCGTAATCGAAACAGGCGTGGGAAATTGCCATATTTTCGTGGACGAATCGGCAGATTTGGCAAAGGCAGTTCCGCTAATCCTTAATGCGAAAACCCAGCGTCCAAGCGTTTGTAATGCTTGCGAAAAATTGCTTATTCACAAAAATATCGCTGGAAAATTCTTGCCTGAAATTTGCGCCGCTCTTTCTGACTACAATGTAGAAATACGCGGCGACAAAGCCGTTTGCACTGCTTTTCCTTCCGCAAAACCTGCCACGGAAGATGACTGGCATACAGAATTCCTGGATTTGATTATTGCCATAAAAGTCGTGGACGATTTCAACGCCGCAACCGAGCATATCGCCGAATATTCCAGCTCTCACACCGATGCGATTCTAACCGAAAGCTATGCAAATGCCGAAAAATTCGTAGAACAAGTAGACTCTGCCGCCGTTTTTGTAAACGCTTCCACCCGCTTCACCGATGGCGAAGAATTCGGGCTGGGTGCGGAAATGGGCATCAGTACCCAAAAACTCCACGCCCGCGGCCCTATGGGGCTTACCGCCCTAACCACGAAAAAATTCTTTGCGCTGGGTAATGGGCAGATAAGGGGATAGTGCGTAGAAATTAATTTTATATTAAAACCTTGGGGACTCCGTCCCCAAACCCCTGCTCGCTTTTTGAAAAAAGCGAGGCAAAAACTTTATCATTTAAAATCCAAAAAATGGCGCGACGCGCCATTTTTTATGCCAAAGTTTTTGTCGAACTTTTTTCAAAAAGTTCGTGGGGTGTGGGGCGAAGCCCCACGGTTTTAAATTATCTGAACAGGTTCATAGCGTCGTGTATGCGTTCCGTCGCCAAGCTGAGCGAATCCATTGTCGCCAAAGCCCCAAAGGGTTCCATCGGTTCTGATAACAAATGTGTTGTTAAACCCGGCTGAGGCGGTGCGAATATTTTCTAGTACCCTTATGGGGGCATATCTGTTTGTGGATGTTCCGTCGCCAAGTTGGCCGGCGGAATTGCTTCCCCACGCCCAAAAAGAGCCGTCTGTCCGTATGGCTACGGTGTGCGAACCACCCGCAGAGACGCTTGCCCAGTTGCTGTCTGTTCCTATACGTACGGGTAGAGAGCTGTTTGTCATTGTGCCGTCGCCCAGCTGACCTCTGGCGTTTGAACCCCATGCCCACAAACTGCCGTCGCTTTTTATGGCGACTGTGTGATTTGAACCCAGAGAGACGCTTACCCAGTTATTGTCAGTGCCTACTTGTATCGGCTGGTAGCTGGCGGTTTCTGTGCCATTGCCCAACTGACCATGGCTGTTTCTGCCCCATGTCCAAAGCGTGCCGTCTTCGCGTATTGCCGCTGTATGAAAAGTATTTGCCGCTACATATTTCCAACTGTATTGACCTATTTGAACAGGCCAATTTCGCTCTCTTGTAGTTCCGTCGCCTAACTGACCGTCAACGTTCGCGCCCATTGCCCATAGCGCGCCATTGTCTTGTATTGCCATTGTGTGGCCGCCGCCTACAGCTACTTTTGACCAGCTTCTGACCTCGCGGCCCGGCTCTATTAAAATTCCGCCAAAAATCATGCTTTCGCCTACAGCTACAGGCCACGCCGCGCCAAGATTTGTATTATCCCCAAGCTGTCCATGGGTGTTTCCGCCCCAAGCCCAGAGTGTACCATTGTCTGAGCCGCGAATAGCCGCCGCATGTGACGAACCCGCTGATATGCCAAACCATGACCCGCCTTCAGATACTTGGGCAGGGGTATCTCTGTTTGTGGTTGTACCATTGCCAAACTGACCTGTGTTATTAAAGCCCCAAGCCCATAATGTTCCGTCTTGCATAATTGCCATCGTATGATGCGATGCGGCAGAAACTTCTGCCACCCCTGTTTGTGGCGTGAATGGCGTGAACGGAATTACCATTGTGGGCGTAGTTTTTCCTATTATCGTATCGTCACCAAGCTGGCCATTGTGGTTTCCGCCCCATGTCCAAAGGCTTCCGTCGCTTCTTATAGCCATTGAAAAAATCCGCCCTGCCGAAACGGCAATTACATCGTCTAATACCATAGAAGGGTCAAAATTTCGGGTTGCGGCGGTTTCTATTGTACCATCTCCGCGCTGTCCTACATTGTTGTTTCCCCATGTCCAAACAGTGCCGTCGTCTCTAAGCGCGATGGCGTGCTGTTGCCGAATGGAAACGTTGGACACACCATATTTCAATTCGGAAAAGTCTGCGTCTGCTGCAAGTCCGCGACGAGCGTGAACCGTAATTTCTCCCGTAGACCAAAAATAGCCGTTTTCCCTTACCGCAAACAGGCTTCTTGACCCGCCGGAAACAGAAACGGCATCGTCCAGCAATTTTATGGGTTGGTGATGAATCTGCGCAATTATTTCGTTCCCATAAAAATCGTTGAGACCCGTCCAGATGTCGCCGGTGCTTCTTGTGCCGCCCCACGCCCAAAGGCTGTTATCGCTCCTTATTACCGCTGTAAAGGTATCCCCTGCCACAACATCTATGACGTTTTCCATTATCATCACCGGGCTATGGCTGCCTTCCGATATTCCGTCGCCGAGTTGCCCCCAATTGCTCGAACCCCAGCCCCACAGTGTACCATCTCTTCGTATTGCCACGGCGTGTGTGTTTCCGGCTGATACGTAAATTACATCATCCATTATCTGCACGGGGCTGTGCCGGTCTACGGTTGTTCCGTCGCCCAGCTGACCTCTGGAATTTGCTCCCCATGCCCATAATGTTCCGTCAGTTCTGATTGCCGTAGTGAAATTATACCCGGCGGCAACAAAAGAAACGTTTTGCATCAGGCGCATTGGTCGATGTTGTCTCATTCCTGTGCCGCCCCCAAGCGCACCATTGGAATTGCTCCCCCATACCCATAGGCTATTGTCGCTCAAGATTGCCGTCGCGTGGTCATGCCCTGCCGAAATCATTCGTACCGTTAGATTATCCGGGATTGGGATGTTTGCTATCGCTGTAATTTGCGGCGTGGTATTTACAAGCACTGCGCGTGTTTCATTATCCCATCCCACATCGTATCCGACGCTTTCAAGCACTGCGCGTATCGGCAACATTGTTCTTCCGCCGATGCTCTGGGCAGGTACTTCGAGATTGTGGCTCGCGCCATTGGTGGTGAAAATATCACTGTCTATCGTAATTATTACTTCAAAATCTGTGCGGCTTAAAATCGCGGCGCGGGCATAATTATCCCAGTCTACATAGAAACCCAATTGCTCAAAAACTCCGCGTACAGGCACCAATGTTCTGCCATCTACCACAACGGGTTCTTGGTCTAAAAAAACAACATGTACGCCATCAATTGTCACATTTACTTCCTGAGCGTAAGCCAATACCGACATGGATAGAATCCCAATTAAAATTAATATGGCAATAAATAATTTTCTCATCTTTGCACCCTTGCTCCCGCGCCTTTCATAAGGGCTTCTACTTCTTTTTGCAAAGCCATTGAAGTGTCTCCTGCGGTTGTCATGGCAAGCGCGCCGTGGCAAATGCCGTAGTTTAGCGCGGTTTGATAATCTTTGCCGTGCATCAGCCCGAATATCAGCCCCGATGCGAAGCTATCGCCGCCGCCTACGCGGTCTAAAATTTCGAGATTTTTTAGTTCCATTCCTGTGTAAATTTCGCCTTCTGCCCAGCATATTGCCGACCAGTCGTTAATTGTGGCAGTTTGAACCTCGCGCAAGGTTGTTCCTATTACCTTGAAATTCGGATATGCGGCAGAAGCGGCATTTATCATAGATTTGTAACCGTCGAGGTTTAGCTCGGAAAGATTTTCGCTATTGCCCGCGATTTCAAGACCAAGGCAGGCTGTGAAATCTTCTTCATTGCCAATCATTACGTCGATGTATTTTGCAATTTCCTTGTTAACGCTTTGCGCCTTTGTCTTGCCGCCGATGTCCTTCCAGAGGGATGGGCGGTAGTTTAAATCGTAGCTTACGATTGTGCCGTGTTTTTTTGCGCACTTTGCCGCCTCTAGGGCTACTTGCGCCGATGTTTCCGAAAGTGCGGCAAAAATTCCACCTGTGTGAAACCATCTGGCTCCGCATTTTCCAAAAATAAATTCCCAGTCTATATCGCCCGGTTTTAAGCCCGCGGCGGCTGTGTTTGCGCGGTCTGAAATACCTACCGCACCCCGCACGCCATATCCGCGCTCGGTGAAATTAATGCCGTTTCGGGCATTTCGCCCGATTCCGTCGTACGGAACCCATTTTACAAACCGCGTGTCAACGCCACCTTGTAAAATAAAATCTTCGATTAAGTATCCGATATCATTCTCTGCGAATGCCGTTACAACTGCCGTGTTCAACTTAAAGCACTTGCGCAACCCCCGCGCAACATTGTATTCGCCGCCGCCTTCCCATGCGCGAAAATTTCGCGCCGTGCGAATCCGCCCTTCACCGGGGTCTAGCCGAAGCATTACTTCCCCCAAGGAAATTTCGTCAAACATGCATGATTCTTTAGATTTTACGTTTAGCATTTTTTTCTCCCTATCTGATAATTAGATTAATCATTTATTTGAATAGAATTGTTCCAATCTTTGTACAAAAATTTTAGAAAGCTCATTTATATAGTTTTCCATATAAACAAAGTCTATTTCACCATCATCTGTAACTGGCAAATGAATTTCTTCATTTTTTATTCGCGCCCATCCTGCTTTATTAGTCCATTCATAATATCCGCGTATGCTCTTTTGTAAAGCGGTCACTAAATAAAGATATTGCTTTTCGTTAGGATTGCCAATTAAACATCCTATCGCATAACTGTCTTGCAAAACTGTAAACTCGTATGGTTGGTAAAACATAATTCCAGAATTTGCACCATTAGCAGAAACAGAAATAACATTTTTAAGTACAGTTGCTTCATCTTTTGGAACATAAAAAGCCAATCCTTGATTCTGCACACCCGCAGTCAATGCAGGTAAATTATAAAAATCATCACACTTACCTTTCAAATCACCTGCCTTATATTTTTTAAGTGATTTAGTTTTCAATATGTTAAATACTTTGACGATGGGAAACTTTTTAAATTTTTGCGTCGAATTTTTAGTATTTTTATTAATAATTTTATCATAGGATAATTTATCATGTTCTCCTTTTATAATTCGTCCTAGCTTCCATATAAAATAATCTTCAATAACGTTTAAAAAATCTCCTTCTAAAGGAACATTATTTTTTACTCTATGGTCAGCAAAGGTCCAATCATTACCTTCTAGTGTAATCGTATTTTCCACATATTCTTCTTCAGTGAAATAATTTAAATATGATTTTCCATAATTAACCAAATCAACTACCTCTTGATATCGCTCATTTGCATTTGCTGTGTTTTTCAAATTTACATCAAGGCTTGACTTTCTCCGGTTTTGCCTTGTATATCCATCATTAGTCATATTAATAAATTTAACCATTTGTTTAACATCATGCGCTTTTCCTATTTCTATAACATAAACTGCGGTCTGAACACCTGCTTTTCCTTTGAAAATATCTGCCATTCTTATGCTTGCGAGTAGTGTATTATTTTTTAAAAGTTCCCTTGTAAAGGGTAAACCGTTAATTGAACCTGCATTTTCTTGTATTAAAATTACGGCTCTGCCGCTTTTCATTCTCTCGAGAGCTTTTTTTACAAAAATAAACCCTTTGCCTTCTGCTGAATAAGGAGGGTTTAGCAAAAAAACATTTGCAGGAAAAGGAGTATCTTTTTCATAACCCCATTCGTAGTTTCCGCTATAATCAGTTAGCGAGTTCTTGTGTAATATGTTAGAAGAACCGTCACCCATTAAAATCATGTTCAATACGGCAAGAAGATATATATCCGGACGCATTTCTATGCCTAGTAGTTGATTTATCTTAATTTGTGCAATTTTTTTATTTAATTCATCAGGGCTTTTTATATTGTTTCTTGCATCTTCTATCATTATGTTCATAGCAGATATTAAAAATCCTGCCGACCCTGCCGCATAATCCCATACATAAGAGTTTCTGTCTACCTTTGCAAGTTTCGCCATCATTGTAGTGACGTAGCGCGGAGTTAATACTACGTCATTTTTATCTGAATCAGGTATATCAACCCATGTATTTAAAATGTTAAATAGTTTACCAGTAAAATCTAAATGATGTGCAGATGTAAAAATTGGCAATATTTCTGTTTTTACTTTTATATAAATTGTCTTTAATTTGCTTTCGCCATTTATGGGGTTATACAAACCAGAGTGAACAAATACTCGTGCCAAATTATTTACAAGCATATCTTTTTTTTCAACAGGCAGTTCACGCTCGGTTAAGAAATCAGATATTTTATTAATGAATATTGTGCCATCATTAGTGTTTCTACCCATCTGACCTTTTAATTCAGGTATTTCGAGCTTGTCAACTTTATTTTGTACCCCCAGTCCTGCCATTATCATACCCGCAACAAGTTCAACTCTGGAGCTTGGAGGAATTTGTAAGTCATCATGCATTGATTGATTGAGGTTTTTAAGGCTAATTTCTATTCTTTCTTCTATTTTTCTGCTTTGAGTCTCGATTTCCTCTGTAGTCAGGTTTAAATTTTCAACATTTTGAATAAAATCATCAAAATTGTCAGGGGCAAGGAAGGAAAAATCAGAAAATTCACCCACTCTCTTAGGAATTGAAAAATTATTATCTGAAATATAATAAACATCTAGCTCTGTTTTAAGCTCGCCAGCTTCTATATAACCATTGAAACCAATTGATATTACCTCTTTATAACTTTCAGAATAACCAATAATTGCCTCTGCATAATGCACTGCCCCATTAACTGCAAAACTGCTTATGTTCGTATAATTGGGCTTGTCTTCAGCGGTTTTATTATAAACTTCTCCTTTTGGATTAAGTTTAATTAACTTACCTCGTTGCCCTTTAACTTCAATTATTATTGGAATATATTTACCTGATGAAGTTTTTAAAAGCAATCGTATATCAGGGCGATTCCCACCATCCCCCCCTGTTTTTGAGGGAGCTTTTCGCATAGCATTTTCTATTTCCGGATTTATAATGTCAGTTTTAAGAAAAATATCACACCCCAATAGAGCAATTTGCTTTTTAGCTAAATCCTCAACTTTTTCTTCAATAGACTTATTATTTTTCATTATTACGCCCCATTTCCAGTCGCTTCATTGCTTCTCTTATTATGTCCTCAGCATTATTTGTTTCAATATCCAGACCTTCGGCGCGGAATGTTTCAAATTTGGGAATTCCGAAAAATTTGCAAAGCCCGCGCATATAGTCTGTGCCAAAGTCGCCTTGCTCGTTAATATAGCCGCCGACGGTTGTGATATAGATAAGCTTTTTTGCATTACAAAGCCCCGCAACGCCCGTAGCGGTATTTTTAAATGTAATTTCGCGAATAGAAACTTGCTCAATATATGCCTTCAAAGCCGCAGGGAATGACAAATCCCAATATGGCGCGCCAACGAGAATTTCCTCGGCTTTTGCAAACTGCGTTGCAAGTTTAAAATCTTTTTTGCCGCTGTCGATAAGTTCATCGCGGCGCAAGATTTCTTCGCCGCTTAAACACGATGGAATTTCTTTTGTTAAATCTACCTGCGTAAATTCTCGTCCGTCCAAAAAAGCGCGGCATAGTTTATGAGTTCTGGAAACCTCCGCGCCGCGCATACAAGCATTCACAAATAAAAGCATTTAATTTTGCCCCTTTACATAAGGCACGCCAACGGCTTTTGGCGCGACAGATTTTCCTACAAAAAGTACAAGTATAATAATCGTAAGCAAGTATGGCATGATGGTGATAACTTGGAGCGGAACAGGCAAATCGTACCCGCGAAGCAAAATAGAGAGTGCTTGGAAGAAGCCGAAAATCAAACACGCGCCAAGAAGCCCATGGGGAGTCCATTTTCCAAAAATAACGGCGGCAAGTGCGATAAAACCTGCTCCCGAAATAACAATAGGCGAAAAAATGCTAATAATCGAAAGGGTAAAAATTGCACCGCCAAAACCTGCAAAAACCCCCGAAGCAATAACGCACAAAAACCGCGTAAGATTAACATTAATGCCCAGCGTATCGGCAGCGGCAGGATGTTCACCAATCGCAATTATCCTTAGCCCCCATTTGGTTTTATACAGGAAAATAAACATCGCGATAACCAAAGCCACCGCAATAACAGAACTGCTCATTCTGGGCAAGCGAACCGCCACAGGATTAGAGCGCACAGCACCAAAAATCATCCTGCTGAAGAAAATCGCAAGCCCCGGCCCTACAAAATTAAGTGCAACACCGGAAATGGTCTGGTCGGCTTTAAATACTACCGTTGAAACAGCATGAAGCATCGCCAGCATTGCCCCCGCAAGCCCCCCTGCAAGAAATCCAAGCCAAACATTTCCCGTATAGTAAGCAACTGCCGCCGCCGCAAAAGCCCCGATGGTCATTATCCCTTCCAGCGCGAGATTAACAACCCCCGACTTTTCAGAAATAACGCCACCTAGCCCCGCCAAAATAAGCGGAGCGGAGTACATAAGCGTAATATTAATCGCAAGTAAAATATTTGTCACAAAATCATCCTTTGTTCGCGCCGCCTGTGATACCCTCTACGTAAAATTTCTGTGTATAGAGAAATAAAATCATTAGCGGAATCGAAACGATTACAGCACCCGCGCAAAATTGTGTAAAATACGCGCTGACTGTTTCCCGTTCAATCATTTGTCTAAGCCCAACAGCCACGGTAAAGCGTTCTTGCATACCGCGCATTAAAATACTTGCAAGCATAAAATCTGCCCAAGGCGCAAGGAAAGTAATAATCATGGTGTAGGTGATAATCGGGCGAGACATGGGCAAGGTAATTTTCCAAAAAATCGTATTTTTGGAAGCACCATCAACAATAGCCGCCTCGTCGATGGAGCGCGGAATGGTATCAAAAAATCCCTTTGCAATAAAATATCCCATAGCCGCTCCCGATGCATAAACAATAGTCAGCCCTGTAAGAGACTGTGTAAGCCCTATTAAATTAAGCACATGAAAAACAGCGACCATTGCCATAACTCCGGGGAAAAGCCCCAAAATCATAAGTATATTCATAAGCCCGCGCCGCGCAGGAAAACGCAAACGCGAAAATACATAGCTAACCATCAAAATAGAAGAAGTAGAAAGCAAGCATGAAGCAATGGCAACCCGCAATGTATTCCAAAACCACAGAGGGAAGTTAAAGGTGGAGGTATTTGTAAAGAGGTTAATATAATTTTGCAAAGTGAAGCCCCTTGGGATTACATATGAAACAAATGCCCCGCTTTCTTCGCGAAAAGAGTGCATAACAAGCCACGCAATCGGCAAAAGCCAAATTATGCTAAGCACGGCAAGAAAAACATGACACAGCACATTGCCTGTTTTTCTGCGAATTCTATGATACGCATTTATGCTCATGAAAAATCCTCCTCGCGCTTTGCGGAAGCAAGCAGATTAAACGAAACTAAACTAAACACTGCCAAAACCATGAAAATCAAGATACCTATAGTAGCCGCAAGCCTAAAATCCTGCTGATTAACCGTAAGGCTGTAAAGCCACGTAATAAGCAAATCCGTTCGCCCTGCTTGGTATAAATCCAGAGTCCTTGGGTCGCCGCCCGTTGTGAGAAAAATTACATTGAAGTTATTAATATTCCCCATAAACTGCGTAATTAAATACGGCGTTGTAACAAAAAGCATATATGGCAGAGTAATTTTTCTAAACATAGTAACGGGTCCCGCGCCGTCTATTCTCGCGCTTTCATATAAGTCTTCCGGGATATTCATTAGAATTCCGGTAGTAATCAGCATGGTAAAAGGTATTCCCACCCATAAGTTTACAAGCAAAACAGTAACCCGCGCATGTGTACCCAAAAATCTTATAGGCTCGGATATTAAGCCCCAATTCATAAGCATAACATTCAACGTGCCACCATCGTTCAAAAATTGTCGCATAACCAAAAGCGAAACGAACTGCGGAACGGCAATCGTTACTACAAAAAATGAACGCCACATGCTTTTAAAGCGAATCCCCTTTTTATTAATCAAGAGGGCAAGTGCCATTCCCCCTATATAATTGCTGACCGTGGCAATAACCGCCCATGTAAGAGTCCAGCCCAAAACAGAAAAAAATGTCCGCGAAAGCCTTGGATTGGCATAAAAAATTTCGGCAAAATTATCAAACCCCACCCAAGTAAATAAACGCCCGGGGGGCTGATGCATTCTGTCGAAATTGGTAAAAGCCATCAAAATCATGAAAATAAGCGGAATAACCGTAAAAAGAATAAGTCCCATAGTAGGCAATGTTAAAAGCACCAAATGGTATTTGTCATGCCAAAGGGTATGCAAGTCTTCTTTAAAAGAAGGCGGCTTTTTACCCTCAGCAAAAAGCCGCGCCGCTTTATTTTCCAAACGGATATTCAATACATAAACAACTACAAAAATTATGCTGACAATTATGGTGATAACCCCGAAAATCAAAATAAGCATAGAGTTATCACCGCGCATCACCTGATATATCTGAATGGCTTCGTTCCAAACAGTATATTGCTCTGTTCGCCCCAAAGTGCGAAACAACATCAGGTAATGCACGCCGAATGTAAGCATAAAAATAATATAAAAAATCTGAGCCATGAAAAGCAAAATCCCTTTTGCCCGCTGTCCATAGGCAAAACAACCGCTTCCCATAACAAAATAGTTCAAAAAAGTAAAGAACTTCAAGGCTCTCACCTAATTCACTAGTTTCCTGTAATTTGAGCAACCATTTCATCTAATAAGGCTTGAACATCTGTTGCTTCGCGGTTAACAACCGCTGTGCCAAAGGCTGCTATAGGGCCCCAGTATGAGCCTTGTACGTCGCGCTGTGGGAATGCGTAGAAAGATTGATACGCCAATGCCGCAAGCGCAGGGTCTGCTTGAACTGCCGGGCTTCCTGCCACTGCCGCGTTTGAAGGCCCGATGCCGTTCATTTCAAAATTAAGAAGCTGCATTGCTTCGCCTGTTAAAAAGTCGGCAAAATCCATTGCATATACAGGGTGGTCTGTTTGGCTGTTTACGCCTATAAGTTTACATCCCATGAAGCTTGAAAGCTGAACCGAACGTCCGCCGATTGTTGCAGAAGGAAGCTTTGTCGCGCCAAAATTCGCGCCCAGACGCGCTTCAATATCGCTTGCCATCCATGTTCCGCCTACGCCGCCGGAAAGGGTTGTACCTATGCCTTCTACAAGCTCATCTACCCAGCCGGGAGCCCACGCGCCGCTTTCTACCATCGCAATCATAGCTTCTGCCGCGGCAAGTCCGTTAGCATTGTTAAAGTCTACTACCTGTCTTCCATCCTCAAGCCCTAAATGACCTTGGGCAAGAAACCATGATGCGGTAATCCACGCTTCGTCTACGGGGAAGGTGAAACGAAGGTCATTTTCCAGGCTTACTTCGATAATTCTGTCGAGGCTAAGCACATCTTCAGATGACAGAACGCTTCTGTCGTAGAACCAAAAATATCCATTGTCGGCGGTTTGGGGATATGCCCACAAAGCACCGTCGATTGTGGCTATATACACCGACGACGGCACATTACGCGCACGAATATCGGCTACATTACGTGTAACTTGGTACAACATGCCCGCGTTAACAAAATCATGCAAATGGTCGTCTGCAAATGCAAAAACATCTGCCGCCGAACCGGGGTCTTCAGAAACACGTTCCAGCGCGTCCCCTTCGCCCACTACGCCAAATGTAAAATTAAATTCTGTATCGGGGTGCATTGCCGCAAATTCCTCTGCCGCGATATTGAGAAACTCCTGCCCTCCGTGCGGTCCCCAAATAAGTAAGTCAACCGTTCCATCGTCTCCGCCACATGCTGTAAAGTTGAGCGCGAAAAGCGCGATTACTAATAATGCTAATAATTTTTTCATTCTGATTCCTCCTGAATTTTTATTACATTTATAATATTTTACAAAATAAGCTTTCTAAGTTCCTCCTTTCATGGTGATTTCTACCATACTTTCTGTATAACGTCAATGGCGTTTTTCCAATTTGTTCGCAAGCATGACACAAACAGCTCTTAGAGCCACAAAAAACACAATAAGTCCAACCATGATGTCTATAATCTCGGTGGCTACCTGATAATTACTTTGAATATGCCCACTTCCGTAATTCATTCCGCCGAAAAGCAAAGCGGAAAAAATATTGGGAATTACGCTTGCGTTAGCGAGAAGCGCGACGGGTATTCCGTTAAAGCCAAAGTTTTGGAAACTGCCTATCATGGTAATTGTATTCGGCGAAACACCCATTATATGAACGGCCGAGGCAAGCCCCGCAAGCGAACCTGCCATAAACATTGAAAGCACCATGTACTTTTTCACATTAATTCCTGCAAACTCGGCAGCGTCCCTGTTAGAGCCAACGGCTTTCAGCGTATACCCTAGCGATGTCTTGTCCAAAACAAATTTCACAATCAAAACCGCCGCAATCGCTATAAATATTCCAAAGTTAAGGTCTGTTCTCAATACAATTTCCGACAAAAATTCCGACTCCCTAAGCCGCGCAATCCCCTCCGGTGTACGCTTCATTTCACGCAGAAAAATAATGCTCGCGCTATCCCTTATGGCGTGCGCTTGCGTCGGATTCCGCTGAAACCGCTCCACCCCAATGTACATATTAAGCAAATTCAGCGCGACCCAATTTAGCATAATCGAACTAAGCACTTCGTGAATATTAAACCGCGATTTCAAAAACCCCACAATCGCTCCATATCCCCCCGCAACAACCATCGCGCCCACTATCACAACAACCGAATGCAAAATCATCGGCAATTCCAAAAAATATCCCAGAAAAACCGCCGCCACCGTTCCAACAATAAACTGCCCTTCCACCCCAATATTAAAAAGCCCCGCTTTATACGCAAACGTTACACTAAGCCCCGTTAATATAAGCGATGTAGACATTATTATCGTATTAACCACAAACCTAGGCCGCCCAACCGCTCCATACACAAGCCCCATATACACTCGCACAGGATTATGACCTGCCGCCGCTAGTATAATTCCACCGATTACCACCGCCGCAAGTATGGCAAAAAGACTGCCAGTAACAGGCTGCCTCAGAAATTTTATAAATACCTTCATGAACTTTTGCATTTTCTCACCAATGACACAGTACCAAAAATTTGTAAAAAAGGCTACCTTGTTTTTTTCATAAGGTAGCCTTTTGGCAGAGATGCTTATTTGAAATCATTGGGCGTTATCATTGACATATCCGGGGAAAATCCACCAAGGAAACCCAATCCGCATAACAAATAATTGTATCGACTTGGGGAAATCTCAGTATTTATGCGACTTGGAGCGGTTTTATCCAAATCGCGCTTTTGGGACAATATATAATTATTTTGTGTTAACTCATTTGTCCAAACAGGTCATATGAAGCTGTCTAATATATTTCGAGGGATGTTTTTATCCAGAATGGATAGCTTTTCTCTTAAAACCTTAGCAACCAAGTTGTATGCTATAGTGTTGTCGTACAGCCATACCTCATCACAAACAGGTACAAGAGCTTTTAGCGTTTTTAAAGAGGTTACAGCCCTACGTTCTATAACTTCATCGGGAATGCCGTGTCCTCCATCCTCTACTCTAGCACGCACTCTTTGCTTGGCAAGTTCAATGTCGGAAACAAATATGTACCACAAGTGAACATCATACCCCAAGGTTTTAGCTGTTTTAGCAGTCTGGAGTATAGTTTGCCCGGCTAATGTAGTTTCTTGGTGAAAATTTATACGCAAAGCCAAACTGTCTTTAATTGCTTTAACAGCCATCTTCCCCGCTTGATATTGCGCTTTTGCATCACGCCAATCTCCTATGGTTGAAACAATCTCGTCTACGTTTATTCGCATACCAAGTGCATGAACATCTGCATCAGATAAAGAAGAGTAAATGGTAGACTTTCCTACGCCATTTAAACCGCCAATTATTGTGTACTTCATAGCAATTCCTTACCGACAACCTTTTCTTGAGCCAACCCTAATTTCAATGAAAGCAAGCGTTGATAAAAAAGGATTTCTTCGCGAGTTGTTGCTTTGGAAAGCAGTTCTTTTATTTCTCCAACGGTATGAGACACAAATTCTTGAAACATTATAATTTCTCCTTTTCAGTTCGTAATAAAGTGCGCACCTATACATGCGAATGAGCCGAATAAACCTATTTTTTCTTGTACAGTACCAAAAAATTATAAAAAAGGCTACCTTGTTTTTCGCAAGATAGCCTTTTTGCCAAATTGGTTTTACCCCAGCACGTTTTCTGCTTCGGTGATTGCATTACGCAGGTCGGTATGGGCTGCTGGGGTTGCCCAGTAGCCACTTATGCCAAAACCATTTTCGCTGATATCGGTAGCTAAGATAAGGGCTTCTGCATAATCGATTAGGCGTTGCAGTTCTCTTTCGAGTTCGTCTGCTGAAAAATTAATTACAGCGGGAATTATATTTGGAATGATTGTGCGGGTGTATGCGTCTTCTAATAAGATGAAGTTTAAGCCGACCGCCGCGTTATTTCCTGCTACGGACACCATTCTTAGCCGAAATGTGGCTATGTGTCCGCCCTCGCCATTATACGGCGCGGCAATTGCTAAACCTGTGAACTCCACACCTGCGTCAAATGCCAGACCCAATTGCAATGATTCCATATTTGTTGGCACTTCTGCGGAATTTTCAACAAGTTCAAATCCGGCGGGTATTGCCATTTTAAAATGAATGGCTTGCAGGTCTGTTCCTGCGGCACTGCCCATGTGTACATTGAAAGTGATTTCGTCGCCAACGGCGGCTATTGTTGCTGATGGCGTTACGGTGAATGTGATTTCATCTGCTACATGCGCAGGGGCATTTATTATTGCGGGGACTACATTTGGAATGATTGTGCGAGTGTATGCGTCTTCCAGCAATTCAAAATTAATGCTTACGACGACATTTCCTCGGAATGTGGATATTGCCCTTAGCCTAAATGCAGCAATGTGTCCGCCCGCGCCGTTATATGGCGCGGTAATTGCAAGGCCGTTAAACTCTACCCCTTCATTAAACGCGAGACCCATTTGTGCCGTTTCCATATTCGCCGGAACTGCTGCGGAATTTTCAACAAGCTCAAATCCTGCGGGTATTGCCATTCTAAAATGAACGGCTTGCAGGTCTGTTCCTGACGCGCTTCCCATGTGTACATTGAAGGTAATTTCGTCGCCTACGGCTGCCGTTGTTGCTGATGGCGTTACGGTAAAGGTTATTTCATTAGAAAATTCGGTAGGGGGTTCGTCCGTTGTCATGTTGATTATTGCCGGGCTTATGCTGGGAATTATCATACGGGTGTATGCGTCTTCCAACAGAACAAAATTCAGCCCAACAGCCGTATTATTTCCTACTGCCGATATCGCCCTTAGCCGAAATGTCGCGATGTGTCCACCCGCTCCATTATATGGCGCGGCTGTTGCAAGCCCTGTAAACTCCACCCCTTCATCAAATGCCAGACCCATCCGCATCGTTTCCATTGTCGCCGGAACTTCTGCGGAATTTGCTACAAGTTCAAATCCTGTGGGAATTGCCATTCTAAAGTGAATGGCTTGCAAATTTGTTCCTGCCGCACTTCCCATGTGTACCTCGAATGTGATTTCGTCACCGACTGCTGCTGTTGCACTTGACGGAGTTACGGCAAAGGTGATTACTTCTGCATCAAATGCCGGGTCGTTTATCACTACCGGGATTACATTTGGGATTATCGTTCGCGTGTATGCGTCTTCCAGTAAAATAAAATTCAGACCAACACTCGCGTTGTTCCCAATCGACGACAAGGCTCTCAGCCGAAATGTTGCAACGTGACCACCAACGCCATTATACGGCGCGGATGTTGCAAGCCCTGTAAATTCCACTCCGCTGTCAAACGCCAGACCCATTTGCAATGTTTCCATCGTCATCGGGACTGTTGCAGAATTCTCTACAAGTTCAAACCCTGCGGGAATCGCCATCCGAAAGTGAATGGCTTGCAAGTCTGTTCCTGATGCGCTTCCCATGTGTACCTCAAATGTAATTTCATCGCCGACGGCGGCTATTCTCGAATTCCCATGGGCTGCTGTTGTTGCAGTTGGCGTTACGGTAAATGTGATTTCTTCACTCGCGTAAATGGTTTTCATATTTATCGCGCCAACCATGCCTAACAAAAATATTAATGAAATTATTTTTCCTATTCGCTTCATTTTATCCCCCCCTAAGTTAGTCTCTTAAAGTTGGGATTCGTCCGCGGAAATATGCCATAATTCTATTTACTACAGCCAAATTTATATTTCCGTCTCCGTTTATATCTGCCGCTGCCAAGTATGCTCCGGCCAGTGCTTGCCCTCCCCTGAAATGCGAAAGTACCCTGTTCACATCCGCCATTTCAATTGTGCCTGTTCCCGTAACATCGCCATACACCACTGCCGTTAACGATGTCCCGGTCGCAAACTCCAGTACCGTTCCCGTACCAATCGGCGCAGCTGAACTTCGTGGGGTATTGTCCGAATTTAATACAGCCCCTATCTCAGGCAAGCTTGCCAGTACGCTCGTTGCTACCTCAGCGGGAATTCCTCGCATCATTCCGTTTGATATGGAAAGACTTATTTCTGTGCCGGGCAGTGCCGCTTCCAACGCAGTTCTTATTACCGATACATATGAATATTCATCACATCTACATGGAAAATACCCACATGCCCCTACATCCCCACCATTAGGCGGAGTCGCTACAGTAATTGTCGCATTCCAGCGGTTAGTGGTTAAACGTTTGTTGCACATAGCAGAAATTCTCGGATAACCATCATCCATTACAAGGTCGAAAGCAGCATCAGGTACAAGTTCGATATTCGCTAAACCCCATGGAGCTGCACCAACGCCTCCCCAATGTGGAGAATTATCCCAATCATTTATTTCAATAGACCAGCCGCTACTTCTGCTAACAGTCGCTTCAAAATTTCCTGTGCTTGAATTCCAGGCAGGAATCCTGGTTTCAGTTCTTATCCTATGCGCTCGCCATGAACGTACGACAGGATGTTGCCCCGTTAGATGAGTAAGCATTACTCCACCCTGCGACAAATAACCCACTGCCACATGAATATCAATATTACCGGGGGCAGTCATGCCGGGTATAGGGATTAGACCCAAACCATGAATTTCCAGTGAATCGGGAATGGAAGCTAATGGATTAAATGTACTTCTTTGTATAGGAACGCGAATTGTAAGTTGGTGATACTCACCGTTAACCCAGAATTCATATGTGGCAATATTATGAAATAGTCTAGGCATATCAAATGCACTATTTGCCAGCACTCCATTTCTACTCAACACGTAAAAACCGCGTAAATTTTCTAAATCAAAATCATCAATGGGGCGGGGAATTCCTGTCATTGTAATATCCCAGACGTATCCCTGTGGGGCAGTTAGCGTAATTATTGTATCGCCATCTATGTTGCCTACATAATTTTCTGTAATAATAATTGGATTCAATACAACTGGTGCAGTGATAGCAAGCGGGGTTGTTGAAATATCTACACCATGTGCCATGATGTGCATAATTTGTGTAGTGGGAACGATAATCCTTCCCTCTTGTCCTCTTGTTATATTGGTTGCGGTGAATGTTGGAATAAGTCCCCCGTCAGCAGCACTATTAAATCGGTCTGCATCTATAGCAACTCGTATCGGTATGTGCAACATTCCTTCTGCATTGGCGGGCAACATTCCGCTTGCATAGTGAATGTGAAGAAATGCTCGTTGAGTTCCTTGAACGCAGACGATAAAAACCTCAAAATCTTCAATATTTTGTGAGAATGACATGCCTTGCTCTCCGCTACCAATTAAACCTGATGGCGTGCCGTTATAAACTATAGTTTCATAACGTAGTGGTGGAAAAGAATCCCAGTCGCTCCGCAGCAACGAAAAGTGAAGACCCCAATTAATACTCCCTTCAACACCTGCTAAATCAAGCTGTACAATATAGCCGGCAGAACTTCCATGTGCGCGTTCGTCCGGCGTATGCCCGGCAAAGTTAGCCAAATCAATTTCTATGACATAGTCATATATTCCGGCCGTTGCAACATTATGACTGTTTATACGACCGGGGATAATATTAGGAGCCGGGCAGGAGCATGGGTCTTCAAGACAGTCGTTACATAGTCCCGGAGTTATCACTCGTTGCCATACCCAAGTATCTGCGCGTATGCCTGAATAAGCTGCAAGCATTAACTGTGCAGAAGTAAGCGCGTGTGTACCTTGGGGATTGCTTGCCGTACCTGTACCAATATTTTGCCATCTTCCGGTAAATTCCGAATTTCTGGGAACGCCGGGCAAGGCAGTTGTAATGAAATTATTATCCGGAATATGAAAATTTTCTCCAAATGTAATCTGCCCTAATGACGGTGTATTTAAAAATATATTGGTAAATCCTTCGGGGTTTGTTATATTCCGGGTGTCGAAACTAGACAAATCTAAGCTTGTAAGATTACTCGCCCCACTGAACATGCTACTCATGCTCGTTACATTACTGGTATTGAAATAAGATAAATCCAGAACCGACAAATTGGCTGCCCCACTGAACATGCCAGTCATATTCGTTACATTGCCAGTATCAAATCCGGATAAATCCAAACTCGTAAACCCTGTATTTACAAACGTTCCACCCGCAAACATCCCACCCGAAAACATACTACTCATGTTCTCTACATTACTTGTATCAAATCCGGATAAATCTATAGTTGGTAATCCGAATGCGCCGTTAAACATACTGCCCATATTAACTACATTGCTTGTATCAAAATAAGATAAATCTATGCCTGTTAAACTTGGCGTATTGTGGAATAAAGCTCTCATGCTTGTTACGTTGCTTGTATTTAAATAGGACAAACCTTCTATGGCTGTAAGGTTCGTGAAATTCGCAAATATTCCCTCAAAATATGCACCGGCGGTAACTTCTCCTGTGATAATTATTCTATTTACATTTTCCCGGTGTGCAGTCCAAGGAGGTGGATGGTGTCCGCCCTGCCATTGAATTGGATTACCTTCCCATTCAAGAAATCCCCCGCTTATTACTAAAACGCCGCAATTATAAAGTCGCCACATCGAACCGGGCTTGCCGCCGCCTTGTGCAAATGCCCCGATGTGTTCCATTGGGCAACCGCATTCTAGGCAGTGGACGCATACGCAAAAAAAGTATTCGTCTATGTCTAAGTAAGAAAGCTCAGCATCAGAGCTAATTTCTTCCGATGATTCTATCGAATAATCGGTTACTGCATCATCAGTGTCGTATTCGCCGTTGTTCTGGGCAAATACTGGCAAAACACTCAATGCCATCACAATAATTACTAGAATACATAAAAATTTCTTGAACCTTTGGTACATGTTATCCTCCTCTTTCCAGCCGCAAACTATTGCGGCGACAGACAAAATAAATGATTTTGTCACACTATTATCGGCACTTTCTAAGTGGTACAGTTTATGTGAAGGGGCAAGCCCCATTAATGTAACAGTTTATCTATTGTGTTACATGTCAAAAAAGGGCGTAAAAAAGGCAAAAAAAACTTCGGCTCAATGCTGAACCGAAATTTAGGGGGCAAATTTACAGGAGAAAATCCCCAATTTATGGGGGTCAATCCATTCCATGTAACACAATAGATATTATGTTACCTAAAAACGCGCAGAAGCATCGCGATTTTTTGCTCATTGATATAGGAGGTTTTATTCATGGCACTTACAGAACCAATCCGCGACGTTAAGCAGGTTAGGGCATTTTTGGCGTATTATCGTAATCGGGGAGAGCATCGTAATCAGGTGCTTGTAACGGTTGCGTTACATACCGCGCTTAGGATTTCTGATGTATTGAAAATCAAATGCGAGGATGTTTATGATTTTGAAAAACGGCGCGTCCGTAATTCGCTCACGCTTATCGAGAAAAAGACCGGGAAGCGTAAAATAATCGCGTTGCACAAAACGGTTATTAAGGCACTTGCGGCTTATTTTCCGTACGCCGTTTGTGGAGAGCCTCTCATTATTAATGTAAGTACAGGTAGGGCAATCAGCCGCATTCATGCATATCGAATTATCCGCGAAGCCGCCAATGCCGTTGGCGTTTGCCACAAAGTGGGTTGCCACAGTTTGCGAAAAACCTTTGGGTATCACTCTTGGAACGATGGTATTTCTCCTGTTTTGCTAATGGAAATTTACAACCACAGTAATTACGCCATTACAAAGCGTTATCTTGGCGTATCTCAGGACGACCAAAACGCTGTATATGAAGGGTTGCTTTTGTAGCGTGACAAAATCTAAGAATTTGTCACACGCATTGTACCATAGTGGAAAATCATGTCAACCACTGAGAGTATGTAATCAGTAAAACATTTATATTTTTTCCGCCGTTATTTTTCATAGGTGCGTATGCGATAACATTCCCGACAATAATATCTCCGCGCCCCATTTCGCAGTTTGCAATTACATATACGTTGGGAAAAATTTTTCATCAGCTTCCCCTACCGTCATCCATGTAGGTCTTTCCAGCGTGGTAATCATTGCCATCACCTCATCTTAAATTCATTCCTGTTTTTTAGTTGGGCTTCAAGTTCAGCAATCCGAGCATCTTTTTCAGCGGTCACATTCGCGACCACGCCTTGCCAATGCTCATTTAGCTTGCGCTCTGCATTGTAAATAGCCTGTGCTTCGTCATGCCGAGCCTTTGAACGCACACGCTCCATTTCTCTAAACTCCTGAGATGCCGCTACATGGCGGTATGCCATTATTGCTTCACTCATAAATAATACCCCCATTTCTTCGATTTTCGTCAATTCTTCTTCGGTTTCCGCATTAAATAATTTTAGCCATAAATCCCTACCGTTATCAGCATCAGAGAGAGGTGCAAGTTTTTTTAAATTCGTAAAATTGCAACACCATCTTGTCCGTTGATTCATACTGATAAAGAAGTAGTTAATTGAGTATACTTTGGTTGGTGATTACTATTTGCCGAACATCGCACTATCCGACCAGCCCGATGCACCACCCCTCGGAAAATATGGGCTGATGCACAAGGCGTATCTCAAAGAACACAAACCAATGCTGTACAGTCAACTTTTATTGTCGAAGCGATTGTATCCCCTGTGCCGTGAGGTTGACGAAGCTGCGGCAAACAGAATTAGAGCGATACCCGACTGGGAAGCCGCACACGAAATAATCCTCTCTGAACTGGTATACGATTAACGTATTGCCAAAATCCCCGTAAACGCTTGTTAATGCGCTGCGGGGATTTTCAGTTGATTCGCTATTGATGTTACTGTTTCAAATGGAAGGTCTGTAGCTTCAGTGACTTTTTCGGGTGAATCACCAAGCATAAGAATTTTTTTTAACGCTCCCCCTACTTAAACGTTACAATTGTTACGCCGTCTTCGCCTTCGCCGTATTTGCCCGGGCGGAATTCTTTTACATTGGGCTGGCGTTTTAGCATATTGTGAATGGCGGTGCGCAGAACCCCCGTTCCCTTGCCGTGGATTAGGGTTATGGTGGTGAGGCTTGCGAGAAAGGCATCGTCGATGTAGCGTTCGGCTTCGCTTGTGGCTTCTTCGGGGAGGAGTCCGCGAAGGTCTATTTCGGGCGAGATGCTCATGGATTTCATTGTGCCGCTGCGGCTTGAACTGCGCTTTTTTATGAATGCGGCGGCCTTTTCGGCGGGGTCTTCTTCGCTTAGGGATAGGTCTGTGATGTGAACTTTTATTTTCATTATTCCTGCTTGAATTTGGGTTTCGCCGCTTTGGTCGGGCGGGGTTTGTACTGTGCCTGTTAAATTCATGGAATGGACGAAAACGCGGTCGCCTTTGCGTAGATTTTCGGGGGGCTTACGGCCGGGCTTTTCGGAAATTGGAGAAATGGTGGCTTCCAGTGCTGAAAGCCCTTCGCGGGCGACGCGGCGCGCTTCTTCCAGCTCGGATTGGCTTATGGTGCTGAGCTGTTTGCGGAGTTCGGTGATTAGTTTTTCAGCTTCTTTTTTTGCGTCGCGAACCAGTTGACCCGCTTCTTCACGCGCCTCTTTTTGGAGCTTTTCTCGCTGGGTGCGGAGTTTTTCTTCTAACTTTGATGCGTCTTCGCGTAATTTTTCTGCATCGCGGCGATATGCGGCGGCGCGGTCTTGCTCGATTAGAACTTGCTTCTTACTTGCTTCAAGGTCGGTTATTACGTCCTCGAATCGGATGTCTTTTTGTGATAATAATGCGCGGGCTTCGTCGATTATGTTGTCGTTTAGCCCAAGGCGTTTTGCTATTGCGAAGGCATTGCTTTTGCCGGGAATGCCGATTAAAAGGCGATACGTGGGGCGCAGGGTTTCTACGTCGAATTCGCAACTTGCGTTTTCCGCGCCGTCAGTGGAGAGGGCGTATAATTTTAATTCGCTGTAGTGGGTTGTGATTACCGTGCGGATTTTTTGCGAATGCAAATGCGAAAGCAGTGAAATTGCCAGTGCCGCACCTTCGGTAGGGTCTGTTCCCGCGCCCAGTTCGTCCAGCAAAACAAGCGCGTTTGGCCCGACATTTTCCAGTATGCTTACAATATTGCTCATGTGCGACGAAAATGTGCTTAAACTCTGCTCAATGCTTTGCTCGTCCCCTATGTCTGCGAATACTTCGTCGAAAACTGCAAGCTCGGAGTTGTCCAGCGCGGGAATATGCAGTCCCGATTGCCCCATTAATGTAAAAAGTCCCACGGTTTTTAATGTGACGGTTTTTCCTCCCGTGTTTGGTCCCGTGATTAACAGCATCGAAAATTCGCCGCCCAAGTAAATGTCCGTAGGGACGACGGTGTCTTGTTTCAATAGCGGGTGGCGACCTTTGCGAATATTTATATATCCCCGATTGTTAAATTTTGGCTCGCTTGCCTTCATAGAAAGAGAAAGCTCTCCTTTGGCGAAAATATAGTCAAGCTCTGTGATTATTTTCAAATTAGCTTCAAGTATTTCGCCGTCTTCCCATACCATCGCACTTAATTTGTAAAGAATTTTTTCTTCCTCGCGCTTTTCTTCAAAATGAAGGTCTTTTATTTTATTGTTTAGCTCAACCACGCTCAGTGGCTCCATGAAGACCGTTGCCCCCGTCGAACTTTGGTCGTGTACCATACCCGGGAAACTTGTTCGGTATTCCGCTTTCACAGGCACGCAAAATCTATCCCCGCGCAAGGTCACTATCGCATCTTGAAGCATGTTCTTGTACGATGCCGACTGGATTACCCCTTGCAGGTGGTCGCGGATTCTGTCGTGGGTTACGCGGATGCTTCTTCGGATTTCTGCAAGCTTTGGGCTTGCGTTATCCGAAACTTCGCCCGATGGTTTTATACAGCGGGAAATTTCATTTTCCATCTTCTCATTAGGCGTTATCCCGCTGAAATACTCGCTTAGCAAGCTTCGTACCAAAACATCTTCTTTGCCATATAGCGATATTTTTTTAAATACATATAGACATTCGCCCACTTGTAGCAACTCTTCCGCTGTTAGCATCCCACCCGCAGCGGCGCGGCTGATTGCCGCGTAAATGTCGCTTATCCCTCCAAGAGGCAAGCTCCCTTTTCGCAAAATATAACCCGCCGCTTCCGTTGTTTCTCCCTGTGAGCGGTTTATGTCGTCCAGCCGCGTAAGCGGTAATGCCTCTGCGCATTTCACCTTTCCCATGGGCGATGCCGCTTTCCCCGCTAACTGCTCTATGATTTTTCCAAATTCAAGGGCTTTAAGTGCTTTTTTGTTCATATTTTTCCCTTTCGTTATTGTTGTTAAATTATTTAGCGAAAATGACGATACAGTGTTAGAGATTATTGTATCACAATATAAATGATTCGAGGTGGCATTATGAATGCAAGTCCAATTAGGTTTACCGGCCTGACTTCAGGTATGGATACACAGTCCATGGTTCAACAGTTAATGCGTGCAGAAAGTATGCGTATGGATAGGCTTACTCGTAGGCGCACTCTTTTACAGTGGAGGCAGGAGGCATTAAGAAGCACTATTACCATGGTTAATGATTTCAGTGCTGCAAACACTGACTTCCTTCGCGAGACTGCAATTAACCATCCATCTGCGTGGAACACTACACGTTCCACTGTTTCGCGTTTGAATGGAAATGGAAGCACTGCGGGCATTTCTGTTAGCGCGTCAAGTAGTGCGAGAATCGGCTCTTTCGATATAGAAGTTGTTAGAGCGGCACAAGGTGATGTTGTCAGGGGCGGCAACCAATTCACCACAAACATTAGCGGTCATATTGTGCCTGGCGCGCCTCCTACATCAGGTGTCGCCACAGCTCCAGACCTCAGCATGACAATACGGGATTTCATGATGCGCAAACCAGGCGGTCACATACCAATGCCCGGTTCACTTACTCATGTGCAAATAGGCAATGCAGAGATTCGGATAAACGCCGATGACACGATTCAACAGTTTATGAACCGTGTAAATTCAGACCCAGATTCTGGTGTAATTATGCGTTTTGATGATAGGCGAGGTCACTTTATTATGGAAGGCAGAGGCGTAGGTGTAAACTCCGTAGTTCGTACGGGCTCAGACTGGTGGGGTGTCTTGGAGTTTATGGGGCTTGACAATATTCGCGCACCTCATCCTGGCTTAAGTACCGGCGGCATATTTGCCGGAATGCCTCCTGCGGATAGCAGGGTTATAATGGGGAACACCCTCGGTTCTCTTGGAATCACTGACTTTTCAGCATTTGAAATAAATGGAGTAACCATAGATACTACTGGCTTTGATGCAGATACTACTTTACACGAACTAAATGCGAGCATTAGAGCCGCAACAGGCAATAGAGTTTCTCTTTCTATAAGTATTCCATCTGGCGTATTTACGCTAACCGGAGTGGTTGACGATGCCGGCTCAACCTATATTGATACACGCGGAAATGACGGCAATGCTATATTGAATGCTCTGGGCTTGAATAATATTAACCAGCAAAGCCGGGCATACAGCGCAGGTGCTACAGGCGCGATAATTAACCCTGCTGACCCCGACGTAGACATAATGGATGAACAGCTAGGAACCTTAATATCTGGCTTTAGCGGACAAAGTGCCACCATTACTGTGGGAAACCAAACCATAACTATAAACTATACCGATACCTTATCAGATTTGATAGATGCGATAAACGTTGGCGGAAATAACGTTACTGCTAGTGTGCAAAACAATAGAATTACCCTCCGTGCAACTGAAAGTGATGGGCAAATTTATGTAAACTTTGACGATGACGATGACGACGCGCGGACTCTGCTTGCAGGTCTTGGCATTAATTTAACCCAAATTAATACGATTAATAACCATCCCACGTCGTACAATGGTAGCGTTGTTATTAATCCTGTACCCAGTGCTCCTGTAAATCAGTTTGTAGATGGTTGGTCTGACCCTGCGAACAGAACTTTTACTATTAACGACACCGAAATAACTATCGATTACAACGTCACCTTTGCTGTGCTTATGAACCGTGTTAATTCTCTAAACATTGGGGTTACCATGGGGTTTGAATCTGTAACGGGCCGATTTACTATCGCACCTTCAAATCCGGGAGGAGCAGCCCGGGTTGTTACAGATGGTTCTCCACTTCTAACGTGGATGGGAATTAACGATATTAATCTTGATGATTATGCTAATGATGATAGGATAATACAAAATGCCCAGAACGCACTTATTAGGTATGATGTTAATAATCCTTTAGGCTACGTGGAAATGCAACAAGATAGCAATCGTTTTGAAATAGAGGGTGTTACGATTGACTTAACACGTGGAGTAGAGCCGGGAGTATTTACAATTAGTACAGAGCGCGACGTAAGTGACACCATGGATGCTATCCGTAACTTTGTAGAGCAGTATAATAACCTTATAAGGCTTTTAAACGCGACTCATTCTACCCCAAGACCTCGTGCAGGGAACAGTGTTCGTGGCGCGTTTTTCGAGCCACTTACAGACGAACAACGCGCAGGAATGAGTGACCGCGAAGTAGAACGATGGGAAGAGCAAGCTCGTATAGGGCTTCTCCATCGCGACAGAGACATTCGCAGTATGCATGACCAGATTCGCAGGGCAATCTTTGAGCCGGTAACGCTTGCCGATGGCACCCGCGTTGCTCTCCACGAAATAGGAATAACTACTGTTGGTAGAGACGGTGCACCGGGCGACCAGCTTATAGGCGTACTACAAATAGACGAAGACCGACTACGCGCTGCACTCGAAGCTGACCCATCACGTGTAGAAGCATTGTTTGCGCGCACGCCAGCTGACGCAGGCAATATGCTGGGTAGCTCAGCTGAACAAAGAAATGCTCGCGCTCCGTATGTTGGTCTGGCCTTCCGCCTCAACGACACGTTGCGTAATTTTGCTGATGTAAACGATGGTTTTATTGCCCAGCGTGCGGGTTATTCACGTGGTATGTTGGCATCGGAAAATACAATGACTCGCCAGATTCGTGAATACGATAGACGTATGGCAGATATGCAAGCGTTCCTTATGCGCAGAGAGAACCACTTCTTCGCAATGTTCGCTCGCATGGAGCAAGCAATGGCACAGTCTCACGCACAAATGGATAGCTTGTTTGCATTCTCAATGCAGTGATGGATATTATAACACAGGCTAAGGAGTTAGTTTTCCAAATCTTAGAGATGACCCAATCTCTTGTGCTAACAGGCGAAAAGGAACATGAGGAATCGGAAGTCGCGGCTTATATATCCCTTGTGGATGAACGAGAACCGATGGTTGATGAGCTTGCAGACCTACGGTTACAACTCGACAATGCAGATATGACTACACCTGAGTTTGAGGAAATAAAGAAGGCTATTTCAAAAATAGCAGAAGTGGACAAAGAACATGTTGCATTTATGGGGAAACTCCACAAGGGTGTACAATCTTCTTACAAAGAAATTAAGCAGGGGCAAAGACTTTATGCAGGATACAATCCTTTGCCCGGCGACGAAGTGGCAAGCAAAATAGATTTGAAGCATTAAAGTGTAAAACCAAGGGAGGACGATTAATATGGATGTTAACAGAGCAAATGGGTACCAAGCACCGTCACCGCCGCCGCCAATGCCCGGTAGCGGGGAGTTTGCACCGGCACCACCACAAGCCCCGGCTGTGGAAGTTGCTGCGCCTGCACCTGCTGTGGCAGAAGTCCGCACAGAGCGCGCTGAACGCGCTTCAGAATCTACGGATTCTTTACAACGTGCGGTAAGAGAAATTAATTCGTCTATTGCGATTCATCGCAGACATTTGAGCATTCGCCATCACGAAGCCACAAACAGGCGCATCGTAACGGTGTATGATTCCGATTCTAATGAACCAATTCGCGAAATTCCACCCGAAAGAGTTCTCGAAGCACACGCCAGTATGCTGGAAATGGTAGGGCTTTTCATGGACACTCGCGGATAAAATATATTTTAAAGGGGAATGCAAGTGATAACGCAAAATCCTAAAATGCAGGTGCTTCAAAAACAGATTGAAACCGCAAGCAAAGAAGAACTTACACTTATGCTTTACGAAGGTGGCATTAAGTTCTTGAACCAAGCCGTTATTGCTTTGGAAAAAGAGGATTTTATCAAATCCAATAACTTAATCCAGCGAGCAGAGGCAATTGTGCGCGAATTCCAACTTACCCTGAACCACGATTATGAAGAAATTTCTAAACCCATGGACCAACTCTACGATTACATGCATCACCGCCTTGTAGAAGGCAACATGACTAGAGACGTAGAAATTATTAACGAAGTTCTGGAAATGTTCCGCGACATGCGCGACACGTGGAAAGAGGCTATGAAACTCGCTAAAGCCGTAAAAACTGCTTAATTCTACTGCAACCACTTCATAAGTGTCACGTTTTCAGGAAGCTCTTCATAACCATTTTTCAGATAAAAACTAAAAGCCGGGAGTTCTCGGGATGTGTTTAGGCTTACAGCCGACACCCCATACCCGGCTAGTTTTATTTCCAATAATCTCATAACTTCCGAACCCACTCCGCTCCTATGCTTCTGCGCCACTACCGCAAGCTCCTCAACCTCAAACATCGTTCCTTCAAAATAATTATCCAATATTCCAAAACAAAATGCCGCCATCTCTCCTTCAACCCAATAAGTGTATCCCAAAAAACCGGGCGTTTTTGTCATATCCTTCAAATACCTTTCCGCTTTCGCTTCCGTCAAAAAATTATAATTCAGCGGTGGCGCGTTAAACGCTTCTACATATACCTTTACGCACATCTCTAAATCCGTTTCGCGGTACATAATTAATTCACTCATGCTCATTCTCCTTGATTATAGTATGATATTGTGTTAAAAAGATTTATTAAGTGAGACTTTGGGTAAGTAAGACCTTGGGGGACTCCGTCCCCCAAACCCCCTGCGAACTTTTTGAAAAAAGTTCGACAAAAACTTTAACATTAAAATTCATAAAAATAAAGTTTTTTTGAGGGGGGTTCGGGGGGAACTTTTTTTT
>JGI24703J35330_11748829_pt1 | contig 41619 bp, 32 predicted proteins | sample TergutNt197P1_FD_35330 | JGI IMG/M metagenome (IMG submission 35330)
ATGTCGATTTCTTCGCTTTAACAGATGGACTTGCAGGTGTGCGCTTACTAACTGAAGATTTACAAGATTACTATGACCCACACTTATGGATGAGCCCGTTACTTGGTATGGGGTATGTAAACAACATTGTTGCTGTTTTATCAAACGCGTTACCTGAGGCCGCTGATTACTTTGCAGCAAATGGAGCAGCATTTAACGCAGAAATTTATGCAGTTTACACAGAGTGGAATGATCGTTTTGCTGATTTTGCAACTGATTCGTTACTTGTAACAACAGAAGGTGCATTTAGATATTTCGGATATGCTTTTGGAATTAACACTGAATTTATTTGGGAATTTAACTCAGAAGACGAAGGTACTCCTGAGCAATTCGTACGCATTATTGATATTATAAATAATGCAAATGTGCCATACTTATTTATTGAAAGTAGTGTTGATCCTGATTATATGGAACAAGTTTCTTTAGAAACGGGTGTAGAAATTTGGAATGGTTATTTATTCACCGACTCACTTTCAGAAATTGGTGGACCAGCTGCGACATATCTAGAATTTCTACGTCACAACCTTGAAACAATTTATGCGGCCTTTAGTACTAGACAATGATTGTTTTTAAAACCAAGTTAATCTTGGTTTTTTTTGTGAGCTGAGGTTGAATGCTAGCGTCCATATATTAAGTCCATTCGCTTGTGGTTGTGTATGATTCGACAAATAAAAGCAATCTTTTTGAAAATATGTTATCTAAGTTGTCATATTCTTAATCCAACATTCATATTATTATTGCAAGGGGGATTTTTCTATATGTTAAAAGTAATAGGGTATACATCACAAGACGAAGCAAAGGTAGTAGAGTTCATTAGAAAGGTTCAGGCAAGTGCAGATCCGGATCCAGCTATTTTATCCTGTTCTGTATTAATCAAGGACGATAATCAAATCGTAGGGATGGTGTCATATGAACCACATGGTAGTATGGGGATTATTCGTTATTTTCTTTATGATGCTCGCATTGCGGGAACTGACTTGATGGTGGGAATGTTTTTTGAGCTTTATAAAAAGGCCCGTAATAAGGGTATAAAAAAATTATTGGCTCAAATACCGACACCTGCAGTTGGGAAGCTTTTTGAGATGTTAGGATTTGCAGACGCTATCGGTGACGCCGAGGTAATTAGTAAGATTACAAAACAAAATGTCAGCCTGATGAGCATTAATTTGGACACTTCATACAACTAAATAGAAAAAAAGATCTGTTGCGGGGGCCAGGTCTTTTTTGATTATACTATTTTTTATAATCGATATTTTAGTTATTTTTTGCTTGAATGAGAGAATATAATAGAGTATAATATTATATATAGGTTTTTTTTATTATTGAAAGGATAATGAGTTAAATGGAAAGTTTTATCTCACAAAATTTCTTTACAATTGTAGGATTAGTTATAACATTGTTGCTTGGTGTTTTTTTTAGTGCTGCAGAAATGGCGTTTTCTTCTTTGAGTAGGGCTCGGATAAATAGTATGGCAGACAGTGAAGCAACAAATCGCCATCGTGCTAAAAAAGTGATGAACCTTTATGAGTTTAATTTTGACGAAGTCATTTCAACATTGTTAATCTGTAATAATACAGTCGCCATAACATCTGCTACAATTTCGGTTTCGTTATTTGTTAGACTTCTTGGTGATTGGGGTTATTTTGTTTCAACGGTTGTGATTAGTGCGATTGTTATTGTTTTTACTGATATTTTTCCGAAGAGTTTGTCGAAAGATAATCCGGAGAGAGTTGCAATTTTTTCTGTGAGGTTAGTTATTTTTTTAATGTCGATGCTTAAGCCGATAAATTATTTGATTTTTAAGTTTCGAAATGTTTTTAGTACAAAAAAAGATAGCGATGTTGAAATTTTAAATGAAGAAGAGCAAACTTTTCGCGAGCAGGAGCTTATTTTTATGGCGCGTGAGGCTGAAAAAGATGGTGCTCTTGATGAAGAAGGTACTGAGTTAATTACAAATGCGATCGAATTTAATGATATTACAGTGTGGGATGTAATTACTCCACGTGTGGATATCGTTTCAATAGAAGTTAGTGCTACATTTGATGAAATAATGAAACTTTTTTTGGAAGCAGAATATTCTCGGGTGATTGTTTATGAAGGTTCACTTGATCAAATTAAAGGTGTTATTCATTTACGAGATTTTCTCCGACTTATTGCTAGTATGAACACTGAAGATAAACTAAGTCTTATGGATGTCATTAAACCAGCGATTTTTACTGTGACAAGTGCTAAAATAAGTGATGTATTGAAATTGTTTAAAAATGAGCAAACACATCTTGCTGTTGTAATTGATGAGTATGGTGGAACTGAAGGGATTGTGACGATGGATGATCTTCTTGAACGACTTGTTGGTGATATTTGGGATGAACATGATGAAGTCGTTGAAGAATTCGTGAAAATCTCTGATAACTCGTATCGGATTTTATGTACATCTTATATTGATGATTTGTTTGATTTATTTGATATAAAAGCTAGTAGTGAATCATCAACTGTAGGTGGCTGGATTATGGATGAATTAAGACGAACGCCTGAGATTGGAGATAAATTTGAATTTGAAAATCTTCACGTAACTGTAACGAAAACGGAACACTACCGCGCTGTTGAATGCGAAATAATTGTTAAATAAAAGTGAAGACTAGCGTGTTTATTGCCGAAGAAATCTTGAAGGGGGGATTTATTATCGAAGACAATGAATCTACCACAAGAGATTATTAATGAAGTGGCAAATCGAAACTGGATTAAATAAAAAGTGAAGTCGAGCGTTTCAGACACGACTTAATAAAAGTTGCTACTTCGAGTTCTTATCGATATAGCAACTTTTTCATTTTTAATTTTGATTAAGTTTTTTTGTTAAATAAATTTCGTAAAATGAAAATGATAACATAATACCAACACTTAAACCGAAAATTATAATAAGAATATTTAAATGCCAGTGACTTTCGTATAAACTCATTTGCTGTGCTAAACTCATTGGTCCAGGGTCATGCAAACGCATTGGCATTGCCGGACAACCGATACAAATTCGTGATTGCTCACCGAATTGTGCGAAATAATTTCTAACATGTCTAAACAAAAATTGGGGCACGAGTTCAGTAATCATTCGTGATGTTAGAATTGTAGAAGGAAATATTATTAATAATATGATTGTATTACGTAATAATATCGATATTTTAGTTACAATATTACTACGTTCCATTATTTTATTTTTCAATATTTTTACTGTTCCAATTAACACAAATACTAGACAAATTAATGAAATTGCAAATACAACTTTTAAAGGTAATATCAATTTATCAAAAGCATAAGTGGATTCTTCGAAATTAAAACTGTAATCCGCTGTAAAGTGGGTATTTCCTAAAAGTTCGTATACCACTGTATTTAACTTACTTAAATGGGAAATATCTTCTAAATACGCTGCCGTACTGAATGCTAAGAGAGAAGCTAAAGTATGGTAAATGCCCCAATTATCGATTAGCATGTGAAAGTCTTCAATCCATAATTCACTATTATAATAAGCAAGATTAATTATATCAGTTAGTTTAATTGGAGCATAAATTTGATTTAATAATTGTTCTGTGCGATTGTAGTTGAAAAAATAATCATATCCTAGTATAGAATTATTTAGATCAAATATCCCTATAATTTCTACTTCCTTTTCAATAAAATTTATCCTATTACTGTTTTGTAGAGTTATCGTACTACCTAAATGAAGATTATTATATTCTGCTAAAGCTCGAGAAATAACAATACTATACGTTTCTATTTCATCGAAAAACCTTCCTTCTACAAGTTTTATTAATCCTGATTCATAAGCAATAGGAGTAGAAAACAATAATCCTCTTAAATTAAATGAAAATAAATAGTTTCCATTTCTTTCAAATTCCCATAAATAATCGTAAGAATCTGATTGTATACCGATCCTAGCAAATGGAGAATCGTCATTAAAAACCGGTGCTAAATTTTCACTCAGTATAAACGTATCACTAGATGCCTCAATATGACGAATAAAATCTAAGTTTTTTAAAAATGCAGCGGTATCTCGGGTCATAAAATCTTCATCTTCAACAAGTGGAATTGGATTTTCACGATCAATGATTGATGGTCTTTCACGAATTGTTCTTGAAATGTTAATAATAGGTTCATGTCTATTCAAAAATGAATTTAGATTAAGTTTGAAATCACCTTTAATAAAAATTACTGACATAAGTATTGACAACAACAATATTATTATCATTATTCTTGAACTGCTGATATTCTTTTTATTTCGCAATTTTATCTCTCCAGACATTTTTTATTGAGACCACTGTGCTTCAGCTGATACTCTTCCAGGTATTTATATTAAAATATATTTATAAAAACAGTTTTTATTCCGTTTTTCGCTCGACAAAAGTTGCAAGAAAAAAACTACAAAGTGGAAGTTCTTTGTAGTCTTAGTAGTATTTTAAAACATCGGTCGTTGCTTAATTTGTTTATTTTGGTCTGGCTCAGTAAAACGGCTTGCATCTGGTTGTGATTTTCTAATTTTTAACTGTCGATCTTTTAAATTTCCGTCTTGAAAATTATCTTCATTTTGTCGCTTGTTTTTTGACATGCGTTATCGCTCCTTTTATTTTTTGTAAATTACTGTAATAGTATGGCGAAAATGAACGAAATTATGATATAATATTAAAAAGTGTAAACGAACGTTTTGGACACGAAAAGCAAATGCGAAGATCGAAAGAAAATCCTGATTTTCGAATGAGATTCCATTTGATCTCGAGAGTCTGTGAGTTGAAACTAGATTCGATTAAAAAGTGTAAACGAACGTTTTGGACACGAAAAGCAAATGCGAAGATTGTAAGAAAATTCTGATTTTCGAATGAGAATCCATTTGACCTCAAACTTCCGACTAAGACTACGATTTTAAGGAGAACATTATGAATAAAGATAAATCTACTCATACACCGGTAATGAGGCAATTTTTAGAAATTAAAGAAAATTACCAAGACGCTTTTTTATTTTTTAGATTAGGCGATTTTTATGAATTATTTTTTGAGGATGCACTTCTCGCGGCAAAAGAACTTGAGATTACTCTAACCGCTCGTGGTAGAAGTGAGGGACAAGAAAAAATTCCAATGTGCGGTGTTCCTCATCATGCTGCGGATAGCTATATTGATAAATTAATTTCAAAAGGTTATAAAGTAGCTATTTGTGAGCAGATAGATGATCCGAAAACAACAAAAGGAATGGTTCGGCGCGCTGTTACTCACGTTTTAACACCGGGGACTGTTACACGCGGTTCTGCTATTAATGAGAAAGAAAATAATTTTTTAGTATCAATTGAGAAAAGCGGAATTGAATACGGCCTATGTTATGCAGATCTTTCCACAGGCGAAATGTACGCCCTAAAAGTTGATGAAGTAGAACTTATCTCGAAATTAATTACACTTGATGTCAAAGAGCTGGTTGTTGATGAAAATTTCGACCAAACACCGCTTTTGCCTTTAAAAGAAATGAGACAAATGATTATTTCTTTTGAGAATAATGTTTCTGTTGGGGTAGTATATGAGATTCTTGCGAAGAGGCTTCTTGATCAAAATTTATATCATGCGTTTGGTAGATTAATCAACTATATAGAAAAGACACAAAATTCAGCGCTTGTGTTACTCCAAGAAGTCAAACTTGCTTATGTTGATGATTTTATGAAACTAGATTATAATTCTCGTGCGAATTTGGAATTAACACAAACGACTCGAAAAAAAACAAAGCACGGTTCTTTATTATGGCTACTTGATGAGACACAAACTGCTATGGGTGGTAGATTATTAAAACGTTGGATTGAAATGCCATTAAATAATCTTGATGAAATAAATAAACGTCATCATCATGTTTCACTATTTCATCAGAATTTTATGCAGCTTGAAAATTTTAGACGTGCAATTGGCCCGATTTATGATTTCCAACGTTTAATCGGTAGAGTTGCATCGAACACTGCAAACCCGAAAGATTTGTTGCAATTGGCAAACTCTATTGACCAATTACCCGAGGTTGCAAATATCTTATCTTTAATTTCGCCAGAGATGTTTGATGAATACGGCCTATATGAAATAAGCGAGCTTAGTAAAATAGTTAATCGAGCTATAATGGATACAGCGGGTATTGGTATAAAAGAAGGCCAAATTATTAATGACGGCTATAACGAACAACTCGACAAATATCGTCATGTTATGAAAAATGGTAAAAATTGGATTCTTGAACTCGAACTCCAGGAGAAAGAGCGAACTGGAATAAAAAATCTCAAAATAAAATACAATAAAGTTTTTGGGTATCATATCGAGGTTACAACTTCTAATCTCCATTTAATTACTGATGATTTAGGTTATATCCGCAAACAAACATTATCAAATTGCGAACGTTTTATCACAACAGAATTAAAAGAAAAAGAAGATATAATTCTTAATGCAAGCGACCGCGCTGTTGAACTTGAATATCAATTATTTATTTCAATACGCGAGGAATTAAAACAATTTGTTACCAAAGTTCAAGAAAATGCTGCCGTTTTGGCTTACTATGATGTTATTTCTTGTTTTGCCCATATTGCATCAGAAAATCACTATATCAAACCACAAATGGTTCTTGATGGAAATATAAAAATTATCGATGGAAGACATCCTGTTGTCGAAAAGGTACTCGCCGCAGGCACTTATGTTGCAAATGATTGTATTATGGATGAAAATTCAACTATTCATTTAATAACAGGACCTAACATGTCAGGAAAATCAACTTATATGAGACAAATCGCTCTAATAGCTATAATAGCGCAAATCGGTTCTTTTGTCCCGGCAAGTGAAGCAACACTTCCAATTTTTGATCAAATTTTCACAAGGATTGGAGCTGGAGATGATTTAACTAGCGGACACTCGACATTTATGGTGGAAATGCTTGAAACTAATTATGCGTTAAAAAAAGCGACTGAAAAGAGTTTGATTTTGCTTGATGAAATTGGACGAGGTACAGCGACTTTCGATGGAATGGCGCTTGCTCAAGGGATTATCGAATTTATCCACGACAGGATAGGTGCTAAAACGTTGTTTGCTACCCATTACCACGAGCTGACAGATCTTGAGAACTCACTCTCAAAACTAAGTAATCTTCATGTAAGAGCAAAAGAATATAATGGAGAACTCATTTTTATGCACAAGGTAAGTCTTGGAGCAAGTGATAAATCATATGGGATTCATGTTGCTCGAATTGCAAAAATGCCCGAAGATGTTACCTCAAGGGCAAAAGAATTATTAAAACAGTTTGAGACAAATGGAACTCGTTTACAAAATATTGTTGTTAAAAACGAGGAAGCTGAAACAACGAATAAATCTGATGAGTTAATAAAAGTAGCAATGGATAAAATTATTAACAGGTTAAAAAAGATGAATGTAAATGAGTTAAGTCCAATTGAAGCACTTCTTGCTTTAGCAGATTTGAAAAATGAAATTGAAATAGTGAATTAGATAAAGTCACACGTTCTACTGCGTGTGGTTTTTCTTTTGTGGCGATTTTATAAAAATTAGTTATTTTAAAAAATAAGTCGATTTTTAAAATTTATTGTATAAAATAAAATTTATTGGATAAATTAAAGAGTAGTTAATGAGTTACAATGGAAAAAATGCGTATATGTCAAAAATACCCTAAAAAATAGACTCGATTTTCAAAAGTTGAATGTTTTTTTAAAAAGAACAAAAAAAACATAATTTTTTGTCTAAAAGTGTTGACGTATGTTGTAATTTGTGATATAATTAATTCATCAACGAGGTACTAGTGCTTAATTAATTCAAAACTGTTAGGGGTTCCCCCTAACCCCTAGCAGCTTTGAATTAATTACTCACATATTGCCAAGCTCAATACTGAAAGAGATTCCCCCTAATCTCTTTCAGTATTGAGCTTTTTTGTGCCTTTTTTAACAATAATTTTTTTAAATGTCAATTCACTATAAAATGTAAAAAAAAATAAAATTTTCATTAATAAAGGTCGATTTTTCTACATCAAAATATGCGTTAATTTCTCGACTAAAGACGAAGAATGTTGTATAATGGATATGGGGAAAAATACATGCGTCTTATGTATTTTTTGTATCAAAGATGTGGAGTGGTTGTGAATGTTAGACGTAATTAAAAGAGATGGTTCCAAGGCACCATTTGATGTTTCAAAAATTTCAGAAGCGATACTAAAAGCTATGCGTTATGGTAGCGGGATTGTGAATGAAAAAGTGGCACACGTTGTCGCAAAAGAAATTGAGTTAGAATTTATCTCGTCTGGACAAACACCTTCAATATCTCGTATAGAAGAATCTGTATTTAAAAAATTATCTGAGCGAGGGCACGAGGCAACTGCACGTGCATATGAGGGGTACCGAGCGATTCAACAATTTAAACGACAAGCAAATACCAGTGATGATAGCATTTTAAGTCTGGTAAATTTTGCTAATGAGGATGTAATGGAAGAAAATTCTAATAAGAATCCGATGATTGCGTCAACACAAAGGGATTTAATTGCGGGTGAAGTATCTAAAGATATTACTCGTCGTTTAAAACTCCCTGCGCGTATTGTTCAAGCCCATGATGAAGGTGTTTTACATTTTCATGATATGGATTACTTTATGCAAAATATTTTTAATTGCTGTTTGATAAATATTAAAGATATGTTTGATAATGGGACTGTTATAAATAAACGTATGATTGAAACACCGAAAAGTTTTCAAGTTGCATGTACGGTTATGACTCAAGTAATAGCCCAAGTTGCAAGTAGTCAATATGGTGGTCAAAGTCTCGACATAGGACATTTAGGAAAGTATCTTCGCGTTAGTCGCGAAAAATATCACAAGACTTTAAGAAAAATTATTAAAGATCCAGATCAACTTGCTGAGACGGTTGAGCAACTTACGCAAAAAGAACTTGCTTCGGGTGTACAAACAATACAATACCAAATAAATACATTAATGACTACAAATGGTCAAAGTCCTTTCGTGACACTGTTTTTAAATCTCGATGATGAGCATGAATATGCAGTGGAAATTGCTGCGATTATAGAAGAAATTTTAAAACAACGTATCATCGGAATTAAGAATGAAAAAGGAGTTTATACAACTCCTACATTCCCAAAATTAATTTATGTTCTTCATGAACACAATAGTTTAGATGGCGGAAAATATGATTATTTAACAGAACTAGCTGCTGAATGTAGTGCAAAAAGATTATATCCAGATTACATTTCAGCTAAAGAAATGCGGAAAATCTACGAAGGTAACGTTTTCTCTCCAATGGGGTGTCGCTCATTTTTATCACCTTGGAAAGACGAGTTTGGAAATTACAAATTCGAAGGACGTTTTAACCAAGGAGTCGTGAGTTTAAATTTACCGCAAATAGGGATTATCGCCAATGGTGATGAAGCTCGTTTTTGGTCACTTCTTGAAAATCGTTTAAATTTATGTTATGGGGCTTTAATGTGTAAACATGAATCATTAAAAGGTACTCTTGCTGATGAATCACCTATCCACTGGCAATATGGAGCGATTGCGAGACTTGAAGCGGGTCAAGTAATTGATGATTTATTAATGGATGGTTATTCAACGATTTCACTAGGTTATATCGGACTTTATGAACTAACGAAATTAATGACAGGAGTATCTCATGTTGAAAAACGTGGCGAAGAATTTGCAATGAAGTTGATGAAACACCTAAACAAAACCGTTGATCGATGGAAAAAAGACACTGGGATCGGCTTTGGATTATATGGAACGCCTGCTGAAAGTTTGTGTTATCGATTTGCAAAGATTGATATGATGAAGTATGGTGAAATAGAAGACATTACCGACAAAGGTTATTATACCAATAGTTATCATGTTGATGTTCGCGAGGAAATTGATGCATTTGCAAAACTCTCATTTGAAGCTAAGTTCCAACCAATTTCAACAGGTGGTTGTATATCTTATATTGAAATGCCAAATATGCTACATAATTTAGACGCTCTAAAACAATTAATTAATTATATTTATCATCATATTCAATATGCAGAATTTAATACAAAATCTGATTGTTGTCATGTTTGTCATTTTGAAGGTGAAATTGAAATTAAAGATGATTTAACATGGGTTTGTCCAAATTGTGGAAATACAGATACAAGTAAAATGAATGTTATAAGACGAACGTGTGGATATCTCGGCGATAATTTCTGGAATCGTGGGAAGACTGCTGAAATAAAAGACCGAGTTCTTCATCTATAAAAAGAGGTGCTTTAATGAATAATAAAATCTATTTTTCTAAATTAAACGAGTTTGCGATTATCCCTTCAAAAAGAGATGAGGATGCAGCGTATGATATTTATCCTTGTTTTGATGAAGAATTTATCTTAATAAATCCACACGAAACGAAGATGATTAATACAAAAATTGCTTCTGCATTTTCTAGTGATTATGTTGCATTACTGCGTGAACGTGGTTCTACAGGTACAAAAGGGATGGGACAACGTGCTGGCGTTATCGATTCAGGTTACCGTGGTGAATGGCTTGTTCCAATTACTAACCATAATTCTGAAGTTTTGGTGATTGCCAAAAAAGAAGTTGCTAAACATTTTGAAACGGCCGTTGTTTATCCATATGAAAAAGCTATTGCTCAATGTTTAATGGTTGAAGTACCAAAATTTGAGATTGAAGAAATTAGTTATGAAGAATTATTGGAATTCACTTCTTTAAGAGGTGCAGGTCGATTAGGTTCTAGTGGAAAATAAAATAAAAAAAACGAGCTGAGTAAAAACTTAGTTCGTTTTTTATAGAGCTGATGAGTAAATGGAATTTGATTAATGGACAATTTCCAAGAATTTTAAGCTATTACTGAAAAAATTATGGTGGCAAGTACTAGCATAATAGTGATTTTACATCGACATAATCTACTCCCTGATCCTCTGCTACTGCTTTATATGTTACGTGTCCTTTGTAGACGTTGATTCCTTTTAATAATGCTTCATCATCTAGGCTTGCGCGTGTTACACCTTTGTTTGCGATTTGAGTTGCGTAATATAGTGTTGCGTTTGTTAGTGCGGCTGTTGAAGTAAACGGGACTGCTCCGGGCATATTTGCAACGGAATAGTGAGTGACGCCATATTTGACATAAGTTGGTTTTTCGTGTGTGGTGATTCTGTCTATAGTTTCAAAACATCCACCTTGATCGACGGCAATATCGACAATTACTGAACCTTCTGACATTCCTTTTACCATTTCTTTTGTGACAATTTTTGGCGTTTTTGCTCCAGGTACGAGTACGCAGCCAATTACTAAATCAGCTTGTGCGACAGCTTCTGTAAGATTATAGCTATTTGACATTAAGGTTTTAACACTTGCGCCAAATATATCTTCTAGCTCTCTCAGCCGGTTAGTATTTACATCTAAAATTGTTACATCCGCACCGAGACCTTTTGCGATCTTTGCAGCATTTGTTCCAGCGACACCACCACCAATTATTGTAACTTTTGCCCGGTTTACACCTGGAACACCTGCGAGTAATATACCTTTTCCACCAAACGGAGCCTCGAGTAAATATGCTCCTATTTGTGGTGCCATTCGACCCGCTACTTCGCTCATTGGTGTAAGGAGTGGTAAACTTTTATCACTTAATTGAATTGTTTCGTATGCGATCGCCGTTATCTGGTTTTCGCATAATTTTTTGGTGAGTTCAATTTCAGGCGCTAGATGAAGATAGGTAAAAAGAATGAGATTTGGTCTAAAATATTGATACTCTTGTTCGAGTGGTTCCTTTACTTTCATAACCATTTCTACATTCCACGCAGCCTTACCAGATGATACGATTTTTGCTCCAGCTCTTTCATATACTTCATTACTATATCCAGAATTTTTACCCGCATCTTTTTCAATTATTATTTGATGACCAAATTCAACGAGAGTTGCGACCCCAGCTGGAGTAATTGCAACACGATTTTCATTATTTTTTATTTCTTTTGGGATGCCTATTATCATATTATACCTCCAAAAACTAGTAGATAACTATCTAGAAATTGTTCTTATTTTATCACACTTTCGCTTAAATTTAAAGAAGTATCTTCATTTTTTATGATAATATATTTTTGTACTTAAAAAATTGTCGAATAAAGTGTATTTAACATACCGGCTGTGATATAATACTAAAAGTGAAGACGAACGTTTTATCAGCTGAAGAAATTTTGAAGGGGGAATTGGTAACAGAGTTATTAAATTTACCCCAAGAAATTATCGAAGCTGATGAGAGTCGTAACTGGATAATACTAAAAGTGAAGACGAACGTTTTATCAGCTGAAGAAATTTTGAAGGTGGGAGCTAATAACAGAGTTATTAAATTTACCCCAAGAAATTATCGAAGCTGATGAGAGTCGTAACTGGATTCGTCAACGAGTTCGAAATTTATTTCGATTACAATTGACTACTTAAGGGAACTTCGAGAAAACTTGAGCGATTAGTTCCTACTAATATTAAAAAGGATTGACAAATTTATGATAGATATTCACTCACATATACTACCTGGAATTGATGATGGAGCGGTCGATGTTTCAGATAGTCTCACTATGTTAAAAAAAGCAATTGAAGATGGGATAACGACCATTGTTGCAACCCCGCATTATAATATAGGATTTATGCGTTGTTTTCACAATACAAAAGAAAATATTATAAAAGATGTTGAAAAATTAAAAAAGCTAGTTATTGACAATAATTTAGAAATCGAGATTGTACCCGGACAAGAAATACGAATACATCCTGATTTGATAAAAGATTTTGATGAAGGAAAAATATTACCGTACGGTTTAACTACGAAGTATGTATTGATAGAATTTCCTTTTACAAATGTGCCAAGCTATGCGAATAGACTCCTCTACGAAATTCAACAACGTGGTTTTATACCGGTTATAGCCCATCCAGAAAGGTGTCGAGGTTTAAAAGAGCAACCCGAATTATTATTTGATATGATTCAGGCGGGAGCGATTACCCAGATTACAGCTGCTAGCATTTTAGGGAAATTTGGAAAAGAGACACAAATTTTTACTCAGCAGTTAATTGAAGCAGACCAAGTCCATCTTGTTGCAACCGATGCTCACAACACGACAGAACGATCATTCAACCTTGACGATGCCTACTGTTTTATCAGAGATAACTACGGAATTGAGTTAGTCGATTATTACAAAAATAACGCACGTTTATTAATAACAGGTAATTCCATCGATATTTATGACGCATCCCCAATCAAAAAAAAGAAAAAATTCATCCTATTTTAAAAAAAACTTTTTGAGAAATAATCTCGAAAAGTTTTTTTTATATTTTATTCAGATAACTGGCTTAAACGGTCTAGGACTTCAAATTGAGCTTGTAAGACTGGATAATGGAATCGTACATTATGATTACGACGAATGTTGAACATCATTTCGTTAAAGTACTCTGGGTTGCTTGCGATGCGACCAAGTTCTTGCATTCTTAAATTTTCTCTGATATCACCAAAATATGGTGATTGTAAGTCATCATGATCAACTTCATCTGCAATTTCATATAGGTATATAATATGAAAACCATGAACAGTTTCAACAGGAATATCAGAAAATCTATATAAATCCATTGCGAATACGGCGTCATTAAATTCTGGAACCATACGTCCTACTGGAAACATACCTAAATCTCCACCACGTTCGTCAGCACCTGGTTCAACACTGTAAATACTTGCAAGTTCGATGAATAAATCTTCTAACTCAGTTGCGCTTGCATCTTCTAAACGTGAAATTAGTTCGATTGCTAGATCTTCGTCTTCAACAAGAATATGTCGTGCCGCGCGTTGCGGAGTAATCGCAATTAAATGAGCACGTTCGAGGTTTTCGATATGATTTTCATATAATTCTAATAGACGTTCTTCAGTTACATCACCAAATGCATCATAAAATGCTAATTCTTGTAAATGAGCGAGCCAAAAAGCATCAAATATTTCTTGTTCAGATGTTAAACCTTGCATTGCCATTTGTGGATAAAAATTATCAAGTAATTGCAGTTTAGCATTTGTAATATCTTCACGAACAATATCATTATTTATTTCAAACATTTCATCTAATATATGGCGGTCTAGGTGATTAAAAAATACAGTGTTGTTTGTTAAAGCAGCTTGTAACGCTACACTTCTAAAAAATTCTTCATTAGTTAATTCATGACCATTTACTGATGCAATAACTCCTGAATTTGTAGTGGTTTCGACCATTAAATCATCAACACCCCATAGTGTTAAAAATTCTTCATATAAATTACCGAAAAATTTACTATGGATAACAAGTTGGGCTTCATAACGAATGTTAGCTAAAACGTATTGATCAAAACCTAACATGTCTAATCTCTCTTCAATTAAAATATCACGAATTGCACTTTTAATTTCTTCTGTTGACATTCTGTCTTCGTCTGGTTCTTCACCCTCATCTAAAGCAAACATATTTTCATAAATTGATTCAATCTGCTCATCAGCAATATCTACAGCTGCAATTTGTGCATTTATACGATACATCCCGAGTCTTAAAACGTCTAAATAACTTTCAACATTTTCAAATCCTTGAACAAGTAACATATCTTGAAGTTGTTCATCATCGAAAAACATTGTTAACATTTCGTATTCAAACTCAACCATTTCTTCATCAATTTCAACTTGGTCTTGTAAAATAACCGCATCCGCCCATCCTAAAATGACAGAAACTCCAACATTTATAAAGCCAGTTTGCGAGCTTGCTACTAGTTCAAATAATTCTTGATTAGACATCTGGAAATAATCAGTTTCGACAGCAATCTCACGACCGTTTTGTAAACTCACGTCAAAACGCGGTCCACGGTTACATCCTGTTAAAAATAATAATCCTACAAGTCCAATAAGACCTGTAATTTTTAGTAATGACTTCATTACTCTTCACTTCCTTCTTTTGTAATAGCTTTATTATAATACCACAAATACAATCTAGTTTGCAAGAATTTGACAAAATTTAAAAATTTTTCTTAGTAACTGGTGCATAATCCTTCATAATAATTGGTAATATATGCAAGACGTATGGTTAATAACGGATCTATATGAAGGTTTAAAAATAAATTTTATATTGTTTTACAGAAGCAATAGTTGAAAGAAACTAGGGATTTATGGTAAATACATTCAAAACGCTGAAAAAAAGTTTACTTTTTATAAAATATGAGTAAAAATGAGTTGCAAATTTAACTAAAGTGTGATAGAATTTGAATTACTTAATGTTCTCGCAGTTTCAAGGTTAGCGACTGTTGCCCTCAGCATCAATTGATTTATCTTTTAGAATTTAGCTTGCGTTAAGGATTCAATTTTTAGGAGGTACTAGGCATGGCTCAAGGTACAGTAAAATGGTTTAACTCAGAAAAAGGTTTCGGATTCATCACAACTGAAGAAGGACAAGACGTTTTTGCTCACTTCTCAGCAATCGAAGGTGACGGATTCAAGTCATTAGAAGAAGGACAAGACGTTTCTTTCGACGTAGTTGAAGGTGACCGTGGTCCTCAAGCAGCTAACATCGTTAAGCTATAATTTCTAAAAGAAATTAAAAAAATATCTCTAGACTTAGTCTAGGGTTTTTTTTTATGCTTAAAATTGAATGTTTGACGATTTAACCTTTTAATTAGCGAAATATACATAATACGTCGGATAATGACGGACGAAACACTCCACTTGCTTGCATAGGATGAAAATTTTTCTCATATCTTTGATTATACGCAAGATATACAGAAATCTTACGAAGCAGGTGAAGTATGATGAAAGATATACAAGTTGGACTAACAACACAAGAAATTGAAAAAGCAAGAAAAATATACGGTTATAATGAATTTACAAAACCTAAAGAAAAGTCAGCTCTTTTGGACATCTTACATGTTTTAAAAGAACCTTTAATGCTAATTTTAATCATTGCTGGAGGTTTAAGTTTTCTTGTTGGTGAATATGAAGATGGACTAGGTATATTTATCGCTGTTTTACTCGGTATTTTAATTGGAAGATTAACTGAAGGAAAATCAAAAAAAGCAGCAGAAGCTCTATCCAAATCATTAGACAGTATTCTAGTTAAAGTACATCGAGATGGGACAAAAACGCAAATAGTAAAAAGAGAAATTGTACCTGGTGAAATTGTCTACTTAGAAACAGGTGATATGATACCCGCAGATGGTGTGGTTTTAAAAAGTGAAAAACTCGCTGCGAGAGAAGATATGTTAACAGGAGAATCTGATCAAGTAATTAAAACAATCGGTGCACCAGTATTTGGGGGAACGCTTGTCGGCGACGGAAGTGGAATCATTCGAATTAACGCTATTGGTGATGAAACACAAATGGGAATGATTGCTAAAGATTTAGATCAAGAAGAAATTATGACCCCATTACAAATTAAATTAGGTAAACTCGGTGGAAAAATTTCAACTATTTCCTCGAGTATCGCATTCATGTTATTTGGATATATGGTTTTTCAAATCCTTAAAGAGTCTAATCTTACTATTAGTTTTGCTTCCCGTGAGGCTTTCATCCAAAGTATTCGTAATCTTGATATCGTATTTCCAAGTTTAAAAACAGCATTTATTGTCTGTGTAGGCTTAATTGTTGCCGCAGTGCCAGAAGGTTTACCAACAATGGTAAATATTACACTCGCACTTACAATGCAGAGAATGTCAAAAGTTAATGTATTAATTAGAAAAAAAGAAGCATGTGAAACAATTGGCTCAGTGAGCGTTATTTGCTCAGATAAAACTGGAACTCTTACTGAAAATAAAATGAAAGTTCGTAAATTATTTATAGATGGCTCACTGGTGGATTTACAAGATGTAACAAAACATCCGCGATTTGTTGAAAACTGTGTTTTGAATGCAACAGCCGATGTAGATTTTCACCTAAACGACGAACCAAACTATATGGGCAATCCAACAGAATGTGCGCTTATTGTTGCAACCGGACACGCTAATTATCAAATACAACGTGAAAAAGCTCAGTATGTGAGAAAAATTCCGTTTTGTTCTGATAAAAAATATATGATTAGTGTACTAAAAGAAGGTCATAGTTATAAAATCTTCTCAAAAGGAGCACCGGAAATCATACTAGAACAATGTAGCGGTGAATACGTAAATGGTAAACGAATTGAATTATCAAAAAGAAGAAGAGAGACGTTAATGAAAAAAATTAACGAATGGCAATCAGACGGAATGCGAGTACTAGCATTCGCATTTAAAGAAACGCCATCTCAATACGAAACGATGCTTGATGATTATACAAAAAAATTAGTATTTCACGGGTTTGTTGCTATAAGCGATCCATTAAGAAATGGTGTTGTGGAAGCAATCGAAATTACAAGAAATGCACATATTGAAACAAAAATTCTAACTGGAGATAATTATTTTACCGCTGAAGCAATCGGTCGTGAAATCGGCATAGTTGGTGGTGGAATGCGAGTTGTTGAGGCAAGTTATATTGAAAGTTTAACTGATGAACAATTACGACGAGAGATAAAAACAATCTCTGTTGTAGCTCGTTCAATGCCGGCTACAAAGTTAAGAATAGTTGCTGCACTTCAAGAAAATGGTGAAGTAGTTGCCGTTACTGGAGACGGAATTAATGACGCACCTGCGTTAACGAAAGCAGATGTTGGAATCGCAATGGGAATTGCTGGAACTGAAGTGAGTAAAGGAGCAGCAGACATTATATTAACAGATGATAACTTTAAAACAATAGTAGAAGCTGTAAAATGGGGCCGAGGTATCTACAACAATTTTCAACGTTATATCCAATTCACGTTAACGGTGAATGTGATTGCTTTTTCGATAATGATCCTTTCTCAAATGCTGGATATGACTTTACCTTTCACCACAGTGCATTTATTATGGATTAATATTATCATGGATGGTCCTCCAGCACTAGCTCTTGGAATGGAACCAATTCGGGATAGTGTGATGAATAGAAAGCCGATTGCTAAAAAGAATAATATTATTACTGGTTTCATGTTTACAACAATCGGAATTAATAGCTTATACATGAGTTTAATTTTATATTTACAAATGCGTTTTAATTTCTTAGGAGCTGATTTATCAAATATAACAGCATATGGAAGCGAGTATCGTACTGTGATGTTCTCATTATTCGCATGTCTGGCAATCTTTAACGCACTAAATTGTCGCGAGTTCGGAGTCACGAGCATTACAGAAAACTTCTTCAAAAACAAAACGGCCCTCGGTATCTTAGCTTTCACCTTATTTTTACAGATAATGGCAACCCAGTACGCAAGCAGATTCTTTGACTCAGTCCCTATGAATATATTCCTCTGGATTCGCATAATTCTAACAGGATTCTCAGTTGTAATCTTTAGTGAAATATTAAAAAGTGGAATAAGAAATATAAGTTCAAAATTAAAACAAAAAAATGATCCTGTGTTAAAGTTACGAAGAGGGATTGCCATTTTTTAAAGCCGAAGATTAAATAATCTTCGGTTTTTTATCTACCAATACTCACTCGCTCAAAATGGATTCGTGTTAAAACGGTTCATTTCATTTTATAAAACAGTTTGTAAAAACGATAACATTTTATTTTTAATCTTATTAACGATGTAATAGTTTTAATTTAATCACTGCCACGATAACGCAAATTTTTGATGGTATAATATAAAAAGTGTAGTCGAGCGTTTAATCAACTGAAGAAATCTTGAAGGGGGGATTCGTTGCCAAAGGTAACGGATGTACCCCAAGAGATTATTAAAGTAGATGCTCGGCGAAACTGGATTGGGTAAAAAGTGTACTCGAGCTTTTAGCTGCTAAAAGCGTCAGAGTACACACGATTTATTATAGGTGATGGTGATACTTTGGAAATAGCTCTCCTAAATGAAAATCTTATTGACTTGTCAAGATTAACAACTGAAGAAATATCTTTATTAAAAAAAAGTACCAATTTTACGTGTGTAAAATGTAAGAAATGTGTAGTGCTAAAAATGGGGAAGAAGAAAAAACCACATTTTTCACACACAAATAATAATGTAGTCGCAGGTGTCGGTGAAAGTAAGATGCATATCGATACAAAATTAACATTTCTAAATCGTTTGTACCAATTAGGGATTGACGCACAAGTTGAAAAAAATTTTCCGATAATAAATAGAATAGCTGATATTTATTTTGAATTTAAAGGAAGTGGATATGTTTTTGAAATTCAAAAGAGTCCGATGAGTGATAGTGAATTAGAATCAAGAATTAGAGATTACAGAAGTTTAAATATTGAAATTTTTTGGATTTTTTTAGGTGAGCTAATTGATAAGAGTCCCCTATACGATTTACCGATTGTAATGAGAGGAAGAAATCATAACAGATTGTATCATTTTTGTAATAAATCTAAAAAATTGACAATTTTTGAAAATCACATCTTTGTTACATCCCGAAGAATTTTAAACAACGCAGTATCCATTGATATAAAAGAGATAACAATGGATGAATTTATCCAACCTTTAAAACCAATCTCCAATCTTTATTATAAAGATTGGAGTGCCATAAAAAAAAATTTTCTTCAACGGCAATGGCGCCATTATCAAAAGAATGAACGGCAACTTGTTTTGGAATTTTTGAAATATGGAGTAAATTTGTCTTTACTCCCGCCTGTTATTGGATGGCCAGTCGTTGGGTACATAAGTGATAAACCATTAATTATTTGGCAGTCGTATATATTTATCGCTCTACTGAATAGTCATTCTCTTAATCAACCAATATCGATTTTTAAAATTTTAGATTTTTGTCGTATTAAATTTAAATGGCATCCTGTTTGTTCACATCCGATATTTTATTATTTCGAATGGTTAGTGATGTTTGGTGTTCTAATAAAAAATGAAGAAATGATATTTACCTTAATTAACCCACCTAGTTTTAATAATAATTACAATATCAATTTAGAAAAATTATTTTCATATCAACAAATCGTGGAAAACTTCTTTTGCTAGCAAAAATAGACAAAATATGGTATAATTATCTGTGAGAAATTGTAATTTTTGTGAGGTGAAGTTATGTCACGAACAGTAACTGAAACTAAATATTTACTGAAGGCGATTTATAAATGGTTTAAATCGCCAGTTTTTAGAGTTCACTTATTAAAAATTATTGCGGTTTTATTATTTTTAACACTCATTGGTGCAGCCTATGGTGTTCATATTATTTATTCTAATGAGTATATCGCATTTAGAGAAATCACTACGAGTACCCACCTTAGAAGAGATGTTTCAAGAGGGCAAATCGTTGATCGAAACGGTACAGTTCTCGTTACAAATGAATCAGTTCCAATAATAACTTTTCGTCATGTACCAAACACTTCAGTTGTAAGTATTAGGAATGTTGCTATAAGACTGGCTGAGTTGATAGAACTTGACTTTACATTGTCGGCAAGAGATAAAAGAGATTTATTTATTTTACTGCATTTTGATGTAGCTAGAGATTTAGTGCCGAGCGACGAAAGAGAAAGTGATAATGCTTTATTTAACGCACAAATGATTGCTGCAATCGAAGACGAACATTTATTATTACTCACCGATACGCAAAAACGAGCCCATGCGATATTTTTACGAATGAATCAAGGAACAGGACGAGTTACAAATATTATAAAAGAGAATCCTTCCGATATTGAAATTGCACGGATAATTGAAAATTTAAGTGATTTACCCGGCATAGACATTGGAATGGATTGGCGCAGAATATATCCAAGTGATATGGCAAGAGATTTTTTTGGTCATGTATCTTCGCATCAACAAGGAATCCCTCGCGATCGAGAAGCGTATTTTTTGCAACGAGGATATGCTCCAAACGCAAGAGTAGGAACGTCACAACTTGAACGTGTTTTGCAAACAGAACTCGCCGGTTTTCAATATCGATATTTTCTGGATGATGGTGAAGAAATCCAATTAAGTGAGGGAATGAACGGATTTGATATCAGTTTAAATCTTGACAATGAATTACAATTACGATTAGAAGACATCGTTTCGTCATTATTACTTAATGAAGTGACAAATCATCGTAGAACTAGAGGACCTTCCAGATACGCCCGTTCTGCATATGCGGTTGTAACAAATCCATTTACAGGCGCAATCTACGCAATGGTTGGTGTAAATTTAATAGAAGAAGATGGTGAATTACAAGCTGTTATGAATCCGCTCGGAACTTTTCAAAATGCCTATCTCGTTGGTTCTAGTATTAAAGGTGCAACATTAATGGCTGGTTATTTTTATGGTTATACAACAGTTGGTGAGTCAAGACTCGATGCACCTATTAATATTCAAGGTAGTAGCCCATTTCTTTCGTGGCGTAACATGGGATGGGTAAACGATATTCACGCTTTAAGAGAGTCAAGTAACGTCTTTTTCTATCGTCAAACAATGGCTATGACTGGAAATGCAAATCATCAGCAAAATCAAGGCATTAGAGCTTGGAACCCAGAAGCATGGGATATGTACTTAGATTTTTTTGCAAATGTTGGTCTTGGCTCACGTACAGGGATCGAATTACCAAACGAGAGTACCGGTTTTAATTCTATTACTCGAGAATTTCACGAATTAATGAATTTTGGAATTGGTCAAACCAGTTCTTATACGACTATGCAACTTGCTCAATTTGGCGGAGTATTAGCAACGCAAGGCATGCGAATGCAACTTCAACTCATAGAAAATATTTATCTTCCGGTTCTTGGCGAACAAGAACCTAGATTGATTAGACCTTTTACACCAAACTTGATGAATCGAATCAATTTAACAGATGCTCAGTGGAATCAAATTTCGGAGGGGCATCGTCAAGTTGTTACACATCCGAATGGAACAGGTCATGGGATATTTAATCCAATGTCAATACCAGTATCTGGAAAAACTGGAACTGCGGAAATGAATATGACAGAAATTGTAATTAACGACGAAGGAATGCCAGTTTTACGTCATATGCGAAGTGCTAATGGTCAACCTGTTCAAGGGTTAAATCGAACATTTGTTGGGTATGCACCACGTGATAATCCCGAAATTGTAATTTCTGTTATCGTTCCGCAAAGTGCTCTTCCAGGTCTTAACAACGGTAGTAGTCTTGTTAATATAATTGCTCGAGACGTTGTAGAAGCTTATTTTGATTTACAACTAGAACGTAATTTAATCGAAGGGAAGTACGACGATGTCGAAAATTAAAACAACCTTTTTTTGTAAGCATTGTGGACACGAAGTTGCAAAATGGGTAGGAAAATGTCCCGGTTGCAACTCTTGGAACTCGATGACAGAAGAATTAAAAGCTGATAAAAAAGCTCCGAAAGTCGCACAATCAACTTTTTCAAATACAATGACTAAACCATCAAAAATAACTGAAATACCAACAGTTGATGAAGATCGTATAAAAACATCAATTAGTGAATTAAATAGAGCTCTTGGTGGCGGAATCGTAAATGGTTCTTTGGTATTATTTGGTGGAGAACCGGGTATTGGAAAATCTACGTTGTTGCTGCAAACTGCTCATAATTTAGCCACAAAAAATTTAACCGTTTTATACGTTTCAGGAGAGGAATCATCAAAACAGATTCGGTTAAGAGCCGAGCGTCTTTTTGCAACACATGAAAATTTATATATATTTTCAGAAACAAATATGGCTTTAATAGAGAGTCAAATTAAAGATATGAAACCCGATTTTGTTATAATTGATTCTATTCAAACAATTTATCTCGATGAAGTATCTTCTGCACCAGGTAGTGTTTCTCAAGTACGAGAATGTACATCTTGGCTAATGAAAATTGCTAAAGTTGGTGGTGTACCTATATTTATTGTTGGACATGTTACTAAAGATGGAAATATAGCTGGACCTCGTCTTTTAGAACATATGGTTGACACTGTACTTTATTTTGAAGGTGAACGACATCATACATACAGAATATTACGAGCTGTAAAAAATCGCTTTGGTTCAACGAACGAAATAGGGATTTTTGATATGAAAGAAAATGGATTAGAAGAAGTTAAAAATGCTTCAGAGGTATTTTTAGAAGATAGAACCGTTGATTTGCCTGGGACAGCTATACTTGCGTCTATAGAGGGAACAAGACCTATCTTGGTAGAGATACAGTCACTACTTACTCCGACTTCATTTGGAAATCCTAAAAGAATGTCATCAGGTATAGATAATAATCGGGTATCTCTCATACTAGCTGTCTTAGAAAAAAGATTAGGTTTTTTTATGCAAAACCAAGATACTTATTTGAAAGTTACCGGTGGAGTAAAGGTAGATGAACCCGCTCTTGATTTAGCAATTGTTGCCAGTATAGTCTCGAGTTACAAAGATATTCCTACTCCGAGTAGAGATGTCTACATGGGGGAAGTGGGTTTAACAGGTGAAATAAGACGTATTGCGCGAATTGAAGAACGAGTAAAAGAAGCAAAAAAACTTGGATTTACCAGGGCGATTGTACCTAGTAAAAATTTAAGTGGTTGGAACCCGCCACAAGGCATCGAACTAATTGGTGTTGAGTCTGTAAAAGATGCTATTAACGTTATTTTTTCAAATAAAAAACAATTTTAAGTAGATAATATAAAAACTCTCTTTTAATAAACTATAAGAGAGTTTTATAATTCAACATAAGACACCCGACAAAAATATTGCATTTTGTCGATAATATGTTAGAATTTTGTAGAAGTCTGTCAAAAGTTGTTTTTTTGTTTTACAATGGTACATTGAATATGGTATAATATAAAAGGTTTTAAAAAAAAAAAGATGGTGAAAAAAATGATTGAGTTTACGAATGTTAGTAAAAGATACCCTAACGGCGTAACAGGGATTCATAATTTGAATTTAAACATTAATAAAGGTGAGTTTATCTTTTTAATCGGTCCAAGTGGCGCAGGAAAGTCATCTTTCTTAAAAATGATTAGTTTACAAGAAAAAATTTCAACTGGGCAATTAAAGTTCGCTAATAAAGATGTAACAACTGTTAGTCGCTTTAAAGCGCATTTACATCGCCGTAAAATTGGAGTAGTTTTTCAAGATTTTAAATTACTTCCAAAACTTACAGTGTACCAAAATGTAGCATTTGCGTTAGAAGCGGTTGGTCTTCCCCCTAAAGAAGTTAGAAAAAAAGCAATGAAAGTTATTTATTTAGTTGGGCTTGGAAATAAAGTATTATCATACCCAAATCAGCTTTCAGGTGGTGAACAGCAACGTGTAGCAATAGCTCGAGCAATTGCTAACAATCCTGATGTTATAATTGCTGATGAACCAACAGGGAATTTAGATCCAGAAAATTCATTCCAAATCTTATCAGTTTTAAAAAAATTGAATGAAGAGGGAAAAACAATTATAATGGCTACTCATAACTATGATCTAATTTTTGAATCAGGGTGTAGAGTAATAAAAATCGATAAAGGTACAATAGTACAAGATGAGGTGATGGGTTATCATGAACTCTAAATTTCAATTTCACATTTATGCAAGAGATGGATTTAAAAACGTAACAAACCATATTTTTATGTCTTTTTCATCAGTATTAACACTAATTATCACGCTAAGTTTATGCGCAATAGTTTTCTTATTCGTTGAAAATACAAACTCAATCACAAGAGATTTTGAAAGTCAAGTAACATTATTATTAGAATTTGAAAATGACGTAACAGTCGATCAAATAGAAGAAGTTCTCTTTATTCTCGATGATCATCCATTAGTTGAACATTTTAACTTTATCAATAGATACGATGAACGAGAAGAAACAATCGCAAGCATTGTTGGTGATCGCGAAGAATTACGTTATTTATTCGAGCAAACAAGTAACACTCTAGTGGATATTGCTATAGTTGAGGCAATTGATATTGAGGTTCTAGAAGAATTAGCAATTGAACTAACCGAACTTGATAACCTTCAATATGTCGGTCTCCCATCCGATGCTGCCGAAGCAATCAGTGGAATAACAAATGCAATTCGTTTTTTACTTATCGGATTTGCTGGTATTTTAATGTTACTTGCGATATTTCTAATTCACAATACTATTAAAATTACTATTTATTCAAGACAAGAAGAGTTAAGTATAATGAGACTCGTTGGAGCGTCTATCACTCACATTACATTTCCATTCTTAGTTGAAGGATTAATAATTGGTTTGATAGGAGCAATTTTTCCAATCTTATTTACATTAATCGGTTATCGTTTCGCTTATACACTTGCAGAAGGATTGTTTAGCGGAATTAACCTAATTCAATTAGTTTCACCAACTCCACTAGTTTATCAAATTGCATTTATGATGGGTCTTGTATCATTATTTGTAAGTTTATTCGGAAGTTTATTTGCAGTTTCAAAATATGCATTAAAAGATTAAGCCAGAAAAACTGGCTTTTTTCATGTTCAATATTCTCCGGCATAGACAAAATAACCCCATAGTGGTATAATAGAATGTACTTAAAATATTTAATCTTATATTCGTTTTTTGTATGTATTGCGTGTTAATATCGCATTCTATATATAAGTGATTTTTAAAATAAAGGAGATAAGTTTATGTCTCGTAAATTGAAGCGATTAATTATTATACTTGCAGATGCTTTATTAATAGCGATGTCTTTTATAGTATCTTACCAATCGCTAAGAGAAATTCTTCGATATCCCGTTATTAGACCGTATTCAGTTTATTATTCGGGTTATGTCGTAACAGTTGTTCTTTATCTATTTTCAGGATGGTTTTTTAAAGTGTTTTCCCGTATTAACAGATACGTCGATATGTTTACTATTTTGTCAGTGGGTTATGCACTATTTACAGCGTTTTTAATACAGTGGTTTGTCGTTAACCATTTTTTAGATGCTTTAGAAATAAGGTTCAGATTTTTAGTTTTGTCATATATTTTTGCGATTTTATTAATTTCAATTTCACGTTTTGTTTGGTCAATGTTATCACAAATAATTAGCCAAAATAAAAATTCAACTATTAAAATTAAAAGAACAATTATCGTAGGCGCGGGAGAAGCAGCAAATGTATTTTTCAAGAGTTTAGAAGTTGATGAAATTAAATACGAAATCGTTGGAATTGTTGATGATAATAAAAATAAACGGGGAACTTATTTTCACAATATCAAGGTTTTAGGCGAAATAAATGATTTAGCGGAGATAATCACCGATCGTTCGATAGAACATGTTATCATCGCGATTCCATCGTTATCACCAGTACGGATTGAATCAATTGTACAAACATGTAACCTAATTGGGGTAACAGTAAACCGAATGCCACACCCTCAAGATATTTTAGTAAATGGTTTTGAAGTTAATAGATTAAGAGAAGTTAGTGTTGAAGATTTACTAGGTAGAGATATCGTTCATTTAGACGTGGAAGGTTTACGTTCAGAATTGCAGAATAAAATTCTTCTCGTAACAGGAGCAGGAGGTTCTATTGGATCAGAGATATGTCGTCAAGTGATTAGATTTAGACCAAAAAGAATAATTCTAGTGGGACATGGTGAAAATTCGATTTATCAAATTCATCGCGAACTAGTCGCAAACTATGGACACAGAACGAAAATTGAACCGGTTATTGCTGATATTAAAGATCGAGAAAAGATGTTTCAGTTAATGTCGAAATGTATGCCTGATACAGTTTATCACGCCGCTGCACATAAACATGTTCCCTTAATGCAAGCAAATCCAATGGCAGCAGTTAAAAATAATATCTATGGTACCAAAAATGTTGCGGAAGCAGCTATTGCCGCAAATGTTAGCAAATTTGTAATGGTCTCAACTGATAAAGCAGTAAATTCAACGAACGTAATGGGAGCTTCTAAACGTATCGCTGAAATGATTGTAACCGCAATTAGTGAAAAAGGATTAAAAGCATCTGAAGCTGGAACAAAATTATCCGCGGTCCGCTTTGGTAATGTTCTTGGTAGTCGTGGAAGTGTAATTCCACTTTTTAAGGAACAAATTGCAAAAGGTGGACCAATAACATTAACTGATCGCCGAATGACGAGATACTTTATGACAATTCCTGAAGCAAGTCGGTTAGTTATTCAATCAGGAGTTCTTTCTCGAGGTGGAGAGGTATTTATTTTAGATATGGGGGAACCTGTTAAAATTTATGATCTTGCAAAGAAAATGATCACTTTGAGTGGTTTTACCGAACGAGATATAAATATAATTGAAACTGGTATTCGTCCAGGTGAAAAATTATTTGAAGAATTGTTATTAACAGGAGAAGAGGTAAAACAAAATATTTTTGAAAAAATATTTGTTGGACAAGTCTCCTCAATTCCATATGAAACAGTAATGACTTTTGTTGATTCATTAACAGATACCCCTGATCTAGCTACAAAATTAATAGACTTTGCTAATAACCCACCACAAATTATCGAAAATTAATTATCTCTAAGCATTTAAAAAATAAATAATCAAACAAAAAAAGAGAGTGCTATAATATGTACAAAAAATATTTAAAATCTTTTCTCGATACCTTTTTCGCATTGATTGTATTAATTTTGATTTCTCCACTTTTTCTTGCCCTTTGTTTTGCTATAAAAATCGACTCGAAAGGCCCAATATTTTTTAAGCAATGTCGAATTGGAAAATATAAAAAAGAATTTTACATTTATAAATTCAGAAGTATGCGTATAGATGCACCTAAAAATCAACCGACCCATCTATTAAAAAATCCAGACACGTATATTACTAAATTAGGAAAATTTTTACGTAAATCCTCCCTTGATGAACTACCGCAGCTTATTAATATACTTATCGGACAAATGAGCTTTGTTGGTCCTAGGCCTGCACTTTACAATCAATACGATTTAATTGCCTTAAGGGATAAATTTAAAGCAAATGATGTGCGACCTGGGCTAACAGGGTGGGCTCAAGTAAACGGGCGCGACGAATTGCCTATAGAAGTTAAAGCAGAATACGATGGCGAATATGTTCTGAAATTATCTTTTGCTTTTGACTGTCTGTGTTTTTTAAGGACATTTAAATCGGTAACGACCGCTGAAGGAGTAAAAGAAGGGCGAAAAGAAGAATAAAGTGAGTAATACTATGAAAAAACAAATAAAAAAAATTTTAATTACCGGTAAAAATAGTTACATCGGCGAATCTGTTAAAAGTTGGTTGACAAAAAAAAATCCAGAATATCAAGTAGAAGAAATATGTCTACGTTCACAAGAGTGGTTAAAAGAAGACTTTTCCAAATACGATGTGGTTTTTCATGTAGCGGGAATTGCCCATTCAGATATAAAAGAAACGAGCCCTGAACAAAAAAAATACTACTACAAAATAAATACAACTCTGACAGAAACAGTTGCAAAAAAAGCAAAAGCAGAAGGTGTCAAACAATTCATCTACATGAGTAGTATGATAGTATTCGGCGCTAGCGCACCACTTGGAACCGAAAAAATTATCACTTCAACCACTGAGCCGAGGCCTTTAAACTATTACGGCGATTCTAAATTACAGGCTGAGATAATCTTAAATTCTTTAAAAACCGAGCGGTTTAAGGTTGTAATCATTAGACCACCGATGGTATATGGTAGAAATTCTAAAGGTAACTATCCTAGACTATCGCAATTTGCAAAAAGATTTCCTGTTTTCCCAAAAGTTGTTAATTCGCGGTCAATAATCCACATAGATAATTTATCTGAATTTATTCGGTTGATGATATTAAACGAGGAAGCTGGTATTTTTCATCCTCAAAACGCGGAATTAACTAGTACAAGTGAACTTGTTAAAACAATAGCAATTATAAATAAAAAAAAGATTGTTTTAACAAGATTTTTCAACCCGTTTTTACTCATATTATCACGAATTCATCCTCTCATTAATAAAGTTTTTGGTAGTATGGCATACGAGTTATCAATGAGTGAATATAATCAAAACTATCGGGTGCATGATTTGGTAAACAGTATTGAAATCACAGAATTATACGAAAAGTAAAAGGCATGGTAGTGAAAATACTACTTTCGCCTTTATTATTTTTTAAATGCCGTTATAATTCTGTTGCCTTAATGCTTCATAAATTAATATTGCAGCGGTATTTGATAAATTTAGAGATCGGACTTTTTCACCCATTGGAATTGTTAAAATTTTATCGGTATTATTTTTTAATAAATCCTTCGGTAAACCCGTTGATTCTTTTCCGAAAACAAAAAATATATCCTCTTCGGTATTCGAGAAATCCATGTCGGTATGAACCTTGTTGCCACCAGTTTCTATTAAATAAAATCTCGCCTCAGGAAATTTTTCAAACATTTCTTCGAGATTATTATATTCTTTAAGGTCTACATGTTGCCAATAATCCATTCCTGCTCTGCGGGCAGTTTTTTCGTCTATATCAAAACCTAAGGGATGAATAAGGTGTAGTGTTGTATTTGTTGCGACGCAAGTTCTTGCAATATTTCCTGTATTTGGTGGGATTTCTGGTTGGTAAAGTGCTACGTGTATTGGCATTTAAATGTCTCCTTTTAATTCGATGATACTATTTTTAAGTGTTTCAAGTTCTTCTAAAATATTATTCTCATGATATTTTTTTATATGTGCTTCAGTATGATTGCTGTATTTAATATCATAATATAGATCTTTACATGCATCAAATGTCGCTGCAATTTTGTGATAATTTACGATGTGTGAATCGAACCTTTCATCCGCTCGAAAATTCGTGTGTATCGTTGTCAATGCGTTAAGTTCATTATAATATTCTGTTAATAGTTCAGGATTTTTTATAGCTTTTATTCCAAGATCATGTAGTTCCTCAAATTTTAAAATTAAGTTTTTAAAATGATTTGGCGGAGAAATAAATCTGTTTAAAACAATTGCGATAATTACTCCAAGTGCGGTATCAACGGTGCGTCTAAACGTATAAAACAATAAACCACCATCTCGTACTGGATTAAACATAATTAATAAACATAAAGTTACGGTAATAAGCGTAGATTGTCTAATATTTAATATGTCACACGTGATAATAACAATCGCAACAGCAAAACCGATAAAAATAGGTGAGTTTAATTCAAAATAAGCGAATACAAAACCGATAAATGCACCGACTGCTGTACCTAAAATTCTTCCCATTCCGAGTTTTAAAGAATTAGATACAGTGTTTTGGATTCCGAATATTGTACCCATTAAAGCGTAAAAAGGATTTCCAATTAGTGGTGATAGTCCAATTGCTGCTGTAACTGTGGCTGCCATCCATGTTTTGAAGGTCCGCATACCAAAATTCGGTCGTGTAAAATTTAATTTTTGAAGTAGATTTTTGAAAAACATGAACAAAAGCTCCTCGAATTTTGAAAACTGTTAAATAGATACAATCTTCATTTTTAATCGTGTTTAATTTTTTATAAATACTATCATAATTATACATGATTTAATGAATAATATCAATGAATTCAAGCAACGATATTACCCGATTTTTATCCAAGAAAATATTATCTTACATTGCGATTGCACCCCCAAATAAAAAATGATATAATAAAAAGTGTAGTCGAGCGTGTAACACACGACAAGCAACCGCCGGGAGAATTTTTTTGCGTAAAAAAAAATTGCCAAAAGGTTTACCTCGAGTGTCTGCACCACAAGAGTACTTGTAAGTCTATGTTGTGTTAAAGTCCAAAGACTTACTGGCGCGAACTGAAACTGGATTCGTCAACGAGTTAGGCAATTAATTACTATACGATTGACTTTTCAAGGGAACTTTGCGAATTTGTGAGCAATTAGTTCCTATTTAAACAATAAAAAAAGTGAAAGCAAGTTCATTTAAAAAGAGGAATTTTGATGATAAATATAAAAAATTTACATTTCAAATACAATAACCAAGAAGTATTCAAAAATTTTAATCTAAAAATTAATGATGGGGAATTTATCGCAATCCTTGGACATAATGGTTCAGGAAAATCGACTTTATCAAAACTACTTGTTGGACTAGAAATGCCTGATAGTGGAGAAATCTATATTAATAACTTAGAATCAAACGAAGATAATATTGATGAAATAAGAAAAAATATTAGTATCGTATTTCAAAATCCTGATAATCAGTTTGTCGGAGCAACTGTTGAAGATGACATTGCTTTTGGATTAGAAAATAGAAATATTCCTCGCGAAAAAATGATTCCATTGGTGAAAAAATATATATCTGAAATGGGATTAACTGGTCTTGAAACAACTCCTCCACATGACTTATCCGGAGGGCAAAAACAAAGAACCGCAATAGCGGGCGCACTAGCTGTTGGAGCGAAAATTCTCATCCTCGATGAATCAACATCAATGCTTGACCCTGAAGGTCGTGCAGATATAATGTCTGTTGTGAAAAACTTAGCAAGTGATGAATCGCGCACAATTATTATGATAACTCACCACTTAGATGAAGCAGTATACGCAGACCGAATTGTTGTCTTAAATGAAGGAGAGAAAATTTACGATACAACACCAAAAGAAGTCTTTTCACAAGCAAGCGATTTAGAACAAATTGGACTTGATGTACCATTTGCGATAAAAGCATCAAGCATACTTAAAGAAAAAGGAATTACACCTGAAATAGCACTTACGAATGAGGAGCTGAGTGAATTACTATGTCGATAAAATTTGAAAATGTTTCACATGTTTATAACCCAGGAACTCCTATATCAAAACGCGTATTACAAGATATTAGTTCTACGATTTCACTTTCAACGTTCACTTGCATTGTAGGGCATACTGGAAGTGGAAAATCGACTTTTATGCAACATTTGAATGCATTATTATTACCAGTTACAGGTAGCGTTGAAGTGCCAGGTGGGATAATTAAGGCTGGTGTTCGTTTAAAAAGAGAAGAGGTAAAAAGTATTCGTAAAAATATAGGTCTCGTTTTTCAATTTCCTGAATATCAACTATTCGAAACAACAGTATTAAAGGATATCATGTTCGGACCTAAAAATTATAATAAAAACGCAGAGGAAGCAAAAAAAGCCGCATTAATTGCGGCAAAACTAGTTGGACTTGATAAGGATTTACTCGAAAAATCTCCGTTTGAATTATCTGGCGGACAAATGAGACGAGTTGCGATAGCTGGAATACTTGCTATGAATCCTGAAGTAATTGTACTTGATGAGCCAACTGCAGGACTAGATCCTAAAGGACAAAAAGAAATTTTAGAAATATTACTCAATCTTAAATCACAAGGAAAAACTATTATTGTAGCCACTCACGATATGGATTTAGTTGCAAAATACGCTGATAAAGTTATAGTTTTAAAAGAAGGGGAATTACTAATTGAAGGAACTCCATCAGAGGTTTTTTCAAAAAAAGATTTAATCAAACAAGCAGGTATATATCTACCAACAGCGACCGAAATTTTTACTAGATCGTTTCCTAACTCAAAAGCAATGCCACTTTGTTTAGAGAGTTTTATTGATTCAGTATTATCAGAATTAACAATATAAAATGAAGTATGAGGTGATAAAATTGGACCAAGATTTACAAAAAAAATTAATGTTTGAACCAGCACCCGCAAATATGATAAATTTATCTACAAACGAAAATAAATTTATTCACCATGACATACTAAAATACAAATTAAAAGATTTCAGCCCAAATCTGATTGTTAATAATTATGGAACCTCAAAACATTCATCACTTAGACAATCATACGCCAGATACCTTAATATAGAGGAAAGTCAAATTTTACCAGCACCAGGAAGTGAAAGTTTAATCCAGGTTTTACTGAATGGATTTGTAAAAAATTCTTTACTCACTTTCCAAACAGATTTTTTTCGATATGAAGAAATCGCACTTCTTCAAAATAAAAAGCACTACACAGTAAACAATAATGAAGGAATTAGCGGCTTAATCGCAAAAGCAAAAGGTGTGCAACCAGATTTGATAATCTTGTCAAATCCTAACAATCCTCTAGGAAACATTTACGAGGAAAAAGACTTGTTGTTTCTCCTTGATGAAGTCCAATGTTACGTTGTAATCGATGAAGCATACGCAGAATACACAAACATCACATTAACTAAATACCTCACGCAATATCCAAACTTAATCATCTTAAAAACTATGTCAAAAGCATGGGGTCTTGCCAGTCTACGAGTAGGTTTTGTTGTGGCGAATTATTCGATAATTAAATACCTCGATGCAATACAAGGACCATTTGTTCTAGCAGATCTTAATGGTTACATCGCTGAAATAGTATTAAATCAAAAGGACCAGATGCTTAAATCAGTCGAACAAACAAAAATTGCTCGAGAGGAATTTGTTAAAGAATTAGAAAATCTTGGTTTTGAAAGTATAAAGAGTCATACAAATTTTGTATATATAAAGTCATCTGATGCAAGTGAAATCTCAAATAAATTGTTCCATAATAATATGGTTGTAGCATCAAGAAATGATGGTTTAAGAATCACAATTGGTCAAAAAAATGATATGAATAAACTGATTAATATTTTAAAACAAATAAAACCTGAACAAACTTAAATATGCTCAGATTTTATTTGTTTTTTTGTATAGATAATAAGTGCAATGATAAAAACAAGTGCTAAAACAAGGGCAAAAATTATTGAACTAATACCTGCTACAATCCCAGCAAAATCGGCAACTGCTCCAATAATAGAAGGCATTAAAATATTACCAAGACTAGCAAAAGTTAAAATCACACTCCAAGTCATAGAATAATCTCGTATCAACTTTCCAGCATAAGAGACGGTTGTAGCATAAATTCCTGACATACTTAAGCCAAAACCAAGAATCCCGATTATTATCCAAAGAGTAGAGGAACTAAACATTAAAATCGTAAAGAAAATTACTAATCCAAATCCCATTGTTAATAATAATTTCCCCTTTGCAACTAGCGTTGAAAGATAAGTAGTTAGTAATCGTCCAATTAAAATTGCAATCCACAAAACACTCGACATAATTTGAGCTATATTTCCTGTTAATAATCCAGTATTACGAAAATATGTAACAAGCCATCCGATAACTCCTTGTTCAGCACAGAGATAAAAAAACAATGTACCCGTTACGAGGTAGAAAGTAGGATTTTTTAGAAATCCAAAAGAGTTATCTTGCTTTGATGCTTGTTTTTTTTCATTTTGTAGAGGAAGAACTGAGTAAAGTGAAAAACTTAACAACCCCATAACCATCATAAAATAAACAATATATATCCAATGATCAGAATTAATTGAAGTTAAGAATGTCAAAAATAATGGAAGAAGTAGTGCACCAATTGCAAACATAGAATGCATTCCGCTTATTAACCACACGACGCCAGGAGCGAGATTGTTGATTATTATATTACAAAAATTGCTTGTAGAACCACGGGCTAAACCGGTTAAAATAAATGCCAAAATTATTATTAATTGGTTATTTGAGGCTGATAATAAAGCAAAAGAAAAAAATAATGTAGAACTAAAAATTAAACAACTTTGTTTAAAACCGATGTATTTTGGTAACAATCCTGCGGTGAAACTGGCTGTGAGATATCCTACAGCGTGAACACTTATTAACATTCCGGCAAAACTATAGGAAAAATTATGAGCATCACGAACAAAAGGTAAAATTAAACCAACTGATAAAGCGGTCATTCCATTAATAGAAAAAATGAGATAGGTAAAAATTATTTTTTTTCGAGCGCTAGGTTTTTTTAAAATAGCAGACACATATTACATCTCCTTACAATAATTCTTTTCGAAGATCTGCGTTAGATTTAATTGATAATAATGCTGGAGCAATATCAAGAACTGTTTTTGCACCCGAGGAACCTTCTTTATTTAATCGATAAGCAGCTCTAGCATAACATACAAGTACCGAAGAAGTAAATTCAGGGTTTGAATCCTCTGTTAAACGGTATTCTATAACATGTTTATTTTGACTATTATTAGTCTCACCTCGACGAATTACAAATCCTCCATGAGGCATTTTATTATGATTGGTTCGAAGTTCTTCATCAGATATAAAATGTACATCAGTATCATAATCTGCAAAATAGTTCGGCATATTTTTTATAGTGGACTCTATTTTATCATTTGTAGCATCCGGTTTTGCAACCACATAGCAGACGCGAGAATGTTTTTGTCTAGTTGTCAAATTGCTACCAAAACCTGATCGAGCTTTTTCTATCGAGTCCTCTACAGGCACAGTGTACTGAACGCCGTTTTCAACCCCTTCAATACGGCGAATGGCATCAGAATGACCTTGACTCAGTCCTGGACCCCAAAATGTATAAGTCTCACCAACAGGCAATACTACCTCACCATATAACCGATTCAAAGAAAAAAGTCCCGGATCCCAACCAACTGAGATAATACCAATTTTTCCACCAATTTTCGCTTTCACATCAACATTATCAAAATGTTCTGGAATAACTGCATGCGTATCAAAACTATCTATAACATTAAAATGTTGGACGAGTTCAGGTGTTTGAACTGGTAAATCAGTAGCAGAGCCACCACACAAAATCAATACGTCGATAGTTAATTTATAATCTAATATGTCATCAATATGGACAGCTTTAATATTATCTGGTAATACTAGTGTCTCAGGATCACGGCGTGAAAAAACCGCAACAATTTCCATATCTGGATTTTGTTTAATCGACATTATAACGCCTCGACCTAAATTTCCATAACCCACTATTCCTATTTTTATTTTATTCATTTGTTTAAACCACCTAACTAGTATTTAGTTTCGTACTAAGGACCAAATCAATAAATTTTTTTTATTCTACAATAAGATGGATTTGGATTTAAAAAGCACGATTATTATTATACCACAGTGTGGTATTTTAATGAATTATAAATTTAAAATTTTTTTGATGAATTAAACAATTTATACCTTTCAAGGAATTCAAGTTATATTAATTTTTTTAAAATAACAAAAATCTTTTTACAATAATCGTGAAAACGTATCAAAATGTATAAAAAATATTTGACAAATAGACAATTTTTGCCTATAATGGATAAATCAGATTTTTACAGTATCCTTTTGGAAACTAAGGGAACATGTATGGAGGTTTTATTATTATGGCAAAACAAAAAGATAAACAAAGTATGCTCATGAGATGGCTAAACTGGTTAGAAAAAGCAGGAAATAAATTACCCGATCCACTCATTTTATTCTTTTACTTTACAATGACTGTTATTATAGCAACAGCTGTTCTTTCATGGCTTGGTGTAACAGCAATTCACCCATCAACTGGTGAAGAAATCCACATTTTGAATTTATTGAGTTCAGAAGGTATTTTGGTCATTTTTTCAAGATTATTAACGAACTTTACTACTTTTGCTCCACTTGGACAAGTATTAGTAATAATGCTCGCAATCGGATTAATGGACCAACTTGGATTACTCGGAAATGTTTTAAAAGCAATAGTTTTAGCCGTACCAAAACGTTTTATTACACCAATGTTAATTTTTGTTTCAGTTTTATCAAGTATTGCAACTGATGCAGGATATGTTGTTTTAATTCCACTTGGTGCTGCGTTATTTGCTAGTATGAAACGTCATCCTATTGCTGGACTTGCAGCAGCTTTTGCAGGTGTTGCCGGTGGATTTGGTGCAAATCTAATTCCAACTCCTGGTGATTCTTTACTTGCTGGTATTACAGAATCTGCTGCGCATTCAATTGCTCCATATTATACCGTAAATATTTTAGGTAACTGGTACTTTATGATTGCTTCTGTGTTTTTAATTGTTATCGTAGGTACATTTGTTACTGAAAAAATTGTTGAACCACGTTTAGGTGAGTACAAGGGTGAGTATGTAGAAGATACTGAACTTACAAAAGATGTATCTCCGATAGTAAAACGCGCGATGCGCGGTGCAGGAATTTCTTTTGTAATTACGGGAGTTTTATTATCATTATTAATAGTACCAAGCTGGGGTCCTCTTCGTGGTGATGGTGATTTAGTTGCTTCTCCATTTTTCACACATTTAATTGCAGTATTATTCTTCCTATTTTTAGTCCCAGGAATTGTATATGGTCGTATGACAAAACAAATTCGCTCAAATGCTGATATTGCTGCAAACTTTATGGAAACAATTAAAAGTTTATCAGGTTTCATCGTGTTAGCGTTTATGGCAGGTCAATTTGTTGGTTTGTTCGCACAATCTAATCTTGGTGCAATTATTGCAATTCATGGTGGTAATTTCTTATATAATGTAGGATTTACAGGCTTTGGTATGATTGTCGCGTTCATGGTTTTATCTGGATTTGTAAACTTATTTATTGGATCTGCATCAGCACAATGGTTAATTTTTGCTCCAATCTTTGTTCCTATGTTAATGCAACTAGGTTATACTCCAGAATTTGTTCAACTTGCATACCGAGTTGGAGACTCTGTAACAAACCCTATTTCTCCACTACTAACGTACCTTGCTTTAATTATAATATTCGCTCAAAAATATGATAAAAAAGCCGGTATGGGTACAATCATTTCAACAATGATGCCTTATACAATCTTTTTAACAATCTTCTGGTTCTTACTAGTAGGAATTTGGATGTTATTTGGATTACCAGTTGGACCTGGTGTTGGAATCTTCTTATAATAATCTAAAAAATTGACCTCCGAGAGTCGGAAGTCAATTTTTTTATAAAGTTTATTTTATATTACCAATGCAAAAGATCTCCTATTTCTGCATCTATACTAATATGAAAATAATCGACGAATTCGGAAAATGTTATATAGTTTCCCCTAAATAACCAAACAGGTCGCATAAGATTACTTTGTATGTTAATAAAAGTAAGTTGATAAGATGTAAAATTTCGTTCATATAACGAGGGATTATCCTCAAAATATTCATTATAGGGATTTCTATAAAGAAAATATTCCGTTTATTTATTATATTCATACACCGCGTCACATCCTTAGACATAAAATTCACAATATCTGATACTAACAAAATAAAACAACAGAATTATAACCGTTATAAAGAATATTATACACCCATACATTTATTAAATCAATAAAAATAAAAAATTAATTTTTTTATTCGACATATATATGGTATAATTAAACGTGAAAACAAGATACAAGACACGAAAAGCATCATGTAGGGAGATTTTTCACGTAGTGGAAAAATTAGCCCAAATGATGACCTCGAGTGTCTGCGAGTTGCAACTAGATAATTAAATATGAAGAGGTGATTCCTATGAAAAAGAAATTGATTGCGCTTGATATGGATGGAACATTTTTAACATCGAATAAAGAGATTCCACAAGAGAATTTTAACGCAGTAAAACAAGCCATTGAAGCGGGCCACGAAGTAATGATTTGTTCAGGACGCCCACATAAAAGTCTGTTGTCATTTCTAAGTGATGAAGGACTAGCAGATTTGCCTGTATCGGCAAGTAATGGAACGATAACAGTTGTTGAAGGTGAGGTTATCAACATTGCCAGCATGAATCCTGAAAGTGTTGAAAATTTAACAAAATGGCTCGATTTGAATAAAATACCTTTTAATCTCTACACGACTGATGGTGTTTTTATGCATGCTGAATTTGTAGAAAGAGCACAAACAGCACAAAAAGAAATAGATAGCGACAAAGTGACATTTTTTATGGATATAGAAATGATAAAAAATTATCTTATAAAAATAGGTGCTGTGAAATTTTCTCATTTCAAAGATTTACCACAAAATATAAAGGTTTTAAAATTTTTCATTTATACGCCGAACTTGAAAACAAAACACAAGGTATATGACTATGCAAATAAAATAATTGGTTTAACTGTAACATCATCTTTTGGTGATAATGTTGAAATTTCTGATTTTTTTGGACATAAAGGAACTGGTATTAAAGCTGTCGCAAAGCATTTAGGAATTGATTTAAAAGATACAATTGCGATGGGTGATAATTATAATGATTTAGGAATGCTTGAAGTAGCAGGACTCGCAATTGCAATGGAAAATGCAGAACCAGAAATAAAAGAAATCGCTGATATAATTACATTATCAAATGATGAATGTGGAGTTGCTCATGCAATAAGAAAGCACATATTAGAATTATGAAACGAATAGGGCTTAGCATGATAATTGCTTTTGTGATGATTATGATTTCCACAAAGATTGAAATTGATTACGAAATAAAATTGGTCCAACTTATAAATCATGTGTCTGATTTTCACCTTCATTCCAACGCTCATGATTTTATTCATAATTTTTATACTCAAAATTCAGTTCAAAATTTGCGGGATACAAGAAATTACGTTTTTGCCAGGCGTGAACATTCTAACGATGATTATGACGATTTATATTTACTTTTACAAACTGCAATTGATGACCTCGAACCAATAATGATCAGACGAGGACAAGCAACTTCAATTGGTGAGGACTTAAATTTTCGTTCGACGCCCGCTGTTGCGACCCAAGTTCTTCACCGCTTACCTTACGGAACCCATTTTGAAATAATTGCTGATGTGAGTGGTGGCAATATCGTAAGTGAGGATGGGAGTGAGAATAATATTTGGCATCGTGTGCGGGTTGGTGAAGTTATTGGATATGTTTCATCACGTTATGTTCGTAATTTTTACATCAGCTCATCTCGAACAAGAAAAATCGCTGAAATTGGTCTTGCTGAACTATGGATTCATTCTTTAATAGAAGGCTGGAATACTAATTATTCACCTAATACAATACGCCAATTAGAACTCTTACTTCAAAATGCTAGTCACTTTAAAATAAATAATTGGCAATTTGATATGTCATACAATGAACTATTTGAATTATTATTGTCTCTTGATACTTCATATATTGAATTTGTAACATTGCGGCATTATGAACTTACAATTGAGATTGAAAATTTGTTAAAAAGATTTAATAGTTATATATCAGGTGATGGATATCGATTTGAAGAAGATTTTACTACCGAATCTTGGTCGAGGATGACCGAGGTAGTAAATAGAATAAACGAGATTATAATCCAAAATTGGCAAGTTGAATTTACCGAAATCGAGCTAGAAATGATTCTTTATGAATTAAATCAGGTATTAACTGAGCTTGAAAAACTCGTGCCTGCTGACGAAATTTTAGAAATATCCAACATTAATAGTACTCCTTTTGAAGATGAACTTCGAAATTTTCAAGTTGGAGTCCTTATAGTAGGGGCAATTTTTGTATTTTTTATCGGTTTTAGAATTATTCGCCGAATTTTTGATTAATTGAAGGGGTTGTTAATATGAAAATTTCACTTACGCCGATAAAAAAAGAAGAATACGAAATACTGATTAATTTAGCAGAGAAATATGAATATGAATTTTCGCAATACTCAAATGTCGATGTTGATGTAATGGGAACTTTTGGTTGCGCAGACTGGTTACAAATCTATTTCAGCGAACAAAACTATTGGCCGTATTTTATTAAAGTCGAGGAAAAGCTCGCTGGTTTTATCCTAATTTGTGATGACGCATTTGAAGGTTATCATACAGATTTTATTGTGGATGAGTTTTTTATAATCTATAAATATCGTGGAATCGGGGTTGGATTTAACGTAGTCAAACAGGTTTTACAACTTCACAGAGGGTCGTTTGGACTAAGTTATTCACCCCGAAATGGCCCCGCCGCCGCATTTTGGCAAAAGACTATATCGAGAATTACAAATGATGATTTTCAACTTTATACTCAAAATCCACATATTATATACCCAGATGGTACAGAAGCAACGATAATTACATTTGATTTTGAAAGAGGTGACTGACTTTGAAAATTATTTTTGTGTTTTTAATTATTTTACTTTTTTCAATAAGTGCTTGTGATAAAAACAACCAACCTAAACAAATTTTTCACACAATTGAGGATATCGGTGAATATTGGGGGAATTTTTACCTTAACACACAAACAGAAGCATTCGGACGAACACGCAATCTAGTATACGTCGAAGTAAATACTGACTATTTATTAGATGGTTCTTTATTGGCGGTAGTAAATGCATTATTTAAACGAAGTGATGATGGAACTTACTTTTACACACAGAATAGTACAAGATTACCTTCAAATTTATTGTTATTAATATATTTTGAGAATGACTATAAATATTTATTAAGCAAAGATCCATTTGATATCGATATTTCTAACGATTTAACAAGCCCTACTTTTGTCCGAGATTTTAAAGTTGATAATGAAAATATAGTAACTTCACCTTATCATGTTGTTAGAAGAACTAATTCTCCTGATGCCTTTAATTGGCTCACTCAACTGGGAATCCGTTTGAAAAGTGATATTGATATGCAACGTTTTATACCTTTATCAGAAATTATATATTTTATTGAAAGAAATTTAGATGAGGAATATGAATCTCTAGTTCGAAAAAGTCGGGTTCGTGATTTACATTTCGAAAAAATCCTGGAATACGAAAGATGGGCTATGGAGAATGATTTAGCCTTTTCAATTTTCATAGAAGACCATTATGAGTTGGACTTAGAAGATTTAGAAATAATTGACGTGATTAAATACTTCGACCCTGAAGGGAATGCATACAAATTACAGATTTTTGTTGGTCCGCGTTATGTTCGTGCTTACTTTTAATTTGCAAAAAAAAAAAAAACGGATTACTTAGAGGTTTCCGTTTCCTTTTAACAACATATTTTAGCCCAACATATACATTCGTTTAGTTGATAA
>JGI24703J35330_11748828_pt1 | contig 41577 bp, 38 predicted proteins | sample TergutNt197P1_FD_35330 | JGI IMG/M metagenome (IMG submission 35330)
ATTATCCTTACTGGACGCAAAAAACTGCAGCAAAATTTGCAAGTTTTGCCACTGATGTCGTGCGAGAATTCAAAAAGCCAGTAATGATTATGGAAACAGCATTCAATTTTACCGCCAAAACCGCTAGCGGTCGAGTTGGACAATTAACGAATAATGGACCGTATGGTGATAAAGAAAGTAGCACACCTGAATTGCAGTGTGATTTCATGATTGAGTTATTAAATGAAATGCAAGGAGTAGAAAATGGCATGTGCATTGGGAGCATTTATTGGGATCCTATTATGATTTATGCAGGTGGCAAAACTGGATGGGCTTATTTTGAAGAAACAGATCAGGTAGATATCAATGTGATTGATAACACAACCTTATTTGATTTCGATGGTCAAGCTCTGCCTGTTCTTGATGCTTATAAATATCACAGGCGTTAAGTAAATTTTAAAATCTCCTCTAAACGTAGCAGTTAAAATAAGAATATGAATGATCCACTTGAAAAACGACAGTGATGCTGTTAAAGAATACTTAGCCTTTCGGATAAATTGTCCGAGAGGTTTTTTGCAACATTTTGAAAATAACCTTTGATTTGTTGAAATGTGGTGTTTCTTTATGGCAAAAAATCTGGTATAATAGTATGCAGATTGCTATTGGAAGCGAAATAACTAACAGACCAAATAATCAATGCAGACATTTACACTGCGGTATAAAAAAGTCACAAGACAAGAATTTAGGTGATTTTGTTGTTAAAATCAAAGTTTAAATGGGAAGAATTAGCACACCCTATACATGAGGTAGTTAAAAGTGGCCTACATCCAGAAATTGAGCGGCTTTTTTTAGTACGAGGTCTCGGGAGTGTCGATGATTTAAAACCAAACTCAAAAGCTAAAGATGTATGGAATGATCCATATGCATTTAAAGAGATGAAAATAGCAGTGGAGCGCATCAAAAAAGCTATCCAAAACCATGAATCCATCCTCATCTATGGTGATTATGATGCGGATGGAATCACATCGACGGTTATTTTAATAAAAACGTTAAGACGGATGGGGGCGAATGTTGATTTTTACATCCCTCATAGAATGCTTGAAGGCTACGGTCCTAATGAAGATGCATTTTTACAAATTGTAGGTGAGGGTCATCGACTTGTTATTACAGTAGATTGTGGGATAACTGCTGTTGCAGAAGCTAAGATTTTAAAAACACATGGTGTAGATTTAATCATTATTGATCACCATCAGCCGAAAGCAGAAATACCCGTTGCTGTTGCTATCATTCACCCTGAATATGACGAAAACTATCCTTTTAATTTTTTAGCGGGTGCTGGGGTTGTATTGAAAGTGGTTGAGGCATTAAAAGAAGGGAAACTGGAAACTGATGATTTTATGCTTGCGATGCTTGGAACGGTGGGCGATGTAGTTGACTTAGTTAATGAAAATCGAACGATTGTAAAACGGGGCTTAATTGAGATGCAAAAGACTTCTTTATTAGGTATGAGGGCTCTTTTAAACGCTTGTGATGTTCAACCACATGAAATGGATGAAACCAAAGTCGGATTTGTAATTTGTCCGCGACTTAATGCACCTGGAAGAATGAATGATGCTAGCATCGTGGTTGATTTGTTGCTTGCTGAAGATGAGTTTATGGCAACTGAATACGCATCCGAGATCGAGGAGATGAATAACAAAAGAAAATTGATAACCGAAGATATCATTGAAGAAGCCATTGAAATTGCTGAGAATTCCTCGGCTCAACATGCAATGGTACTATACCAACCGCACTGGCATGAAGGAGTACTGGGGATTGTTGCTTCGAAAATGGTTGAAAAGTATGGTAAAGCGGTGGTAATATTAACAGCTAATGATGAAGGTCTACTCAAAGGTTCAGCTCGTGCACCAAATGGCTTTAACATTTTAAATGCACTTATTGCTAATGAAAGACATTTGCTTAAATATGGTGGTCATGAGTTTGCTGCTGGTTTAACCTTGGCTACTGAAGATCCTGAACCACTTGAGATTGGTTTGAATGAGGCTTTAAAAAATAGTGAAATGACAAGGAGTATCGTTGTTGACAGTGTGCTTTCTGTGAAGGATTTAGATTTATTATGGTTAACAGGCTTAGAACGTTTAGCACCGTTTGGTCAAGGGAATCAACGTCCTATTATTAAACTTACGAATGTTAATATTAGAAACATCAAAAGAATTGGCGCTACACACCAACACCTAAAATTTACCATTCAGGAAGGTAAACAAAACTTAGATGCCATCTTTTTTCATGGCGCACCTGTTTTTATTTATCTCACAGCGATTGCACGGTTTGATATATTGTGCGAAATTGAGCTTAACGAATGGAATGGAAACAAAAAATTGCAAGCCCGTATTATAGACATCAAATGTGATGAGCCACAACTATTTGATTTACGAAACCAGAGATTGGATGCAGAGTTCTCTCAATTGATTGATGATGCTTTTGTAATTGAGGGGTCCTATGATTCTAAAGAAGGATTGAAATCAGCATTCATCAGCTCTGGAAAACCTAATCTTATTTTAAAACCACTCGGTACCCTGACGATGCCAACTAGAGCCCAATTTGTTTTCGTTTATAAAACAGTAAAAAAATATGCACCATTTCTTTTAACCACAGAGATTGTAACTTATTATGAAAATAATCGGATTTCCAAGGCCATGCTTATTTTTATTATCCGCGTCTTTTCTGAAATTGGTTTATTAAAGGTTGAAGATGCACTTGTTACAGAAAGAAAAACCAGTGAGAAACTAGATTACACATTAGCGCCATCTTTTATGAGTAGGAAGGCGAAAGTTGCTGTGCATGAATTTTTAGAACTAGCAACAGCAGATGAAATTTTGAATTATGTGTTTGGAGATGAGTAAAATGAATTTAAAAAACTATATTGCTGAGGTTGTTGATTTCCCGAAAGAAGGAATCAGTTTCAAAGATATTACACCAGTTTTACAAGACCCTGTAGCCTTTAAGTATGCTGTTAGTCAAATTACTGACTATGCTAAAAATTTAGGTGTAGATGTGGTAGTCGGTCCTGAGGCACGCGGATTTTTATTTGGTGTTCCTGCCGCTCTTGATTTAGGAGTTGGATTTGTGCCAGTGCGCAAGCCTGGAAAACTTCCACGCGCAGTCGAGACAGCCCATTATGAACTAGAATATGGAACGGATTCTTTATGTATCCATGCTGATGCGATTAAATCAGGTCAAAAAGTCCTGATTGTCGATGATCTATTAGCTACTGGCGGTACTTTGAAAGCCACTATCGAATTGATCGAACGCCTTGGTGGTGAAGTTGTGGGATGTGCCTTTTTGATAGAATTAGTAGGATTATCGGGTCGAGATGTTTTAAAAGACTATAACATGATGGCTTTAACGCATTACGAAGTCACCGAATAAACCATACAATTCGGGGTTGTGTATAGAATAAAAGTAAAGTGAGGGGTCGAATGTGACAATCGAAACAGCAGGGCAAATCATATTAGACAGACTAGATAGTGCAGGCTATGACGCATATTTTGTAGGTGGTATGGTAAGAGATGTCCTACTTAGACGTGATGTTTATGATGCAGATATTACGACAAGCGCTTCGCCTGAAGAAGTCCTAAGCCTATTTGAAAAAGCTATTCCTACAGGTATAAAACATGGTACTGTTACTGTGGTTGTAGAAAGAATAAATATAGAAGTTACTACTTTTCGTTTAGATGGAGAATACCTAGATAACCGTCGTCCGAAAGAGGTAATCTTTACAAATTCTCTAGTAAGTGATTTATCACGACGTGATTTTACTATTAACGCCATGGCAAAAGGCTTGAGTGGATGCTTGGTCGATCCTTTTGGTGGAAAAGCTGATCTCGAAGCAGGATTAATCCGAGCTGTTGGCAAAGCGATAGTGCGATTTGAAGAGGATGGTTTGCGCATTTTACGGGGTATTCGTTTCGTTTCCAAACTAGGCTTTGATGTAGAAAGGGACACACTAGATGCGATGGAAAAATGTCGACATCTGTTAGCGCAACTTTCTTTAGAGAGAATTCGGAAGGAACTTGAAGGTATCATGGCAGGTGATTATCGCGTAAAGGCGCTTAAGATTATGCGTGATGGCTTGTTGTTTGATTCGCTACCTTTTTTAGAGAACTTTTCAAATCTAACAGATGAAGAAATAATGCTAATTGATAGTTTTGAACTACTTATTCTGCTAGCTCATAAACAAACAGATAAATTTTTACTTAATTTTCCTGTAACACGCAGTGAAAAAAAACTAGTTGAGGGTGTTGATAAGGCGCTTGGTTTTAAAGAAATCGAAACGGATCGACATAAGTTAGTACAATATTATTTTGGTATAAAAACGCTTGAACTTTTGACAAAATATGAATTTTTATACAAGAAAGGCGAAAGAAAGGTGGCCAACTTTACCCCGATTATTGAAAAACGAACTGATTTAGTTCTTTGTCCTAGAGAAGTTATAGCTACAACAGGTAAAAAGGCAGGGGCTTGGGTGAATCACCTTTTTACAAAAATGGAAAGAAAGGTCATTCTAGGTGAGCTTGAAAACTGTCCTGAGGATTTATTAAAATTTGTAAAAGAGAGCGTGATTTTTGATGTTGAAGAAAATTAAATGGATCATTTTGATCATTCTCTCAATTGGGATTATCCTACTTACTTATGCGATGACATTACTAAGGTATGCAGAAACCGAGGTGGAAGCGTTAGAGCGCTATCGTTTATCACTTGCATCTTTGCCAGAGGTTGAAGAAGTTAGAGAAGTTCATCGTTTTAACGGCTTGGAATCTTATATTGTGGCTAGCATAGTTTTAGAAAGGGGTTATGATGTTTATTATTTTGTTTTCGATGACACGGTTCAACATTTTTTCTTCGCTTCTGATTTGATCACTGAAGAAGAGGCGTTACAGATTGCCATGAGCCTTATCAGAGAAGCTGAAATGAAACGGATAATATTAGGGATTTTAAATGAAATGCCTATTTTTGAAGTGCAAATGGAGCTAGAGGATGAAATACATTATATTGTTATTAACGCTTTAACAGGGAGTGTAGTAATGAATTTCCAAATCTAACTCAAAATACTTGATGTAGAGGTGCGCAAATGTCAATGTATCAATTATGGAAACAAGGGGCACTCAATTTTGGAGAAACACTAGTCGTCAACTACAAAAAATTGGGCCTTGACGAAAAATCGTATACTTTTTTAATTCTTTTTGCTCGACTAATCAAAGAAAAACCAACCTGTTGGTCGTTAGCAGAAATTGCCCAATTAATGACTCTTGATGTTCATGGGTGTTCGCAGATTTTTATGACTCTGATTCACGATGGTTTTTTATTTGTCGAGAGCAAAGAAGATAAAGAAGGGCGTCGTAGTGAGCAGTACTCACTTTCTCCGTTATTTTTAAAAATTGATGCCCTTCTCAAAAAAGAGGCAACGCTTAATCGAGCTATCGAAATGGAGGATTTATCAGCAAAAATTGAGGATATTTTCGGTGTATTATCACCTAAAGATATCGAACTAGTAGGTTATTGGATGAATGATGATGGTTTTGATGCTAGCTTGATCGAAATTGCCCTTGGAGAAATGCAAATGCACGACATTCGTTCGCTTAAATATGTTGATAAAATTTTGCTTGATTGGAAACGTAAAAATATCTATACCGTTGAGGAAGCTAAACGGAGCTTAATTGATTTTCGTCGTATGCGTTCTGGAAATAAGGCACTAACAACACAGGAGACGACTAAAAATCCGGATGCTTATTACAATTGGATCGAAAAAGTAAAGCAGGAGCTGAAGTAGATGATTTCAAAAATCCGTGCACGTGAAATGGTAAAGGTAATGTGCGAATGTTTTCCTGATGCTTATTGTGAATTGGTACATTCAAATGCTTTTGAATTGACCATTGCCGTTTTGTTATCTGCTCAGACAACAGATGTCGGGGTAAACAAAGTGACACCGAATTTATTCTCTAAGTATAAAGGCCCTGCTGATTATTTAAAAGTTCAAACAAGTGAGTTAGAAAACGATTTGCGATCAATCGGCTTATATAAAACTAAGGCGAGAAATGTTAAAAAACTCTGCGAAATACTAATATTAGAGTATCAAGGAGAAATTCCTAGCACTTATGAGGAGTTAATAAAACTTCCAGGGGTAGGACGAAAAACAGCTAATGTGGTTTTATCGGTCTGGTTTGGTGTGCCAAGAATAGCTGTTGATACTCATGTCGAACGGATTTCAAAACGTTTAAAATTTGCCCGACTTAAGGATAATGTTTTAATGGTCGAAGAACGACTAATGTATCTTTTGCCTGAGGAAATGTGGTCTCGTGCACATCATGCTATGATTTTTTTTGGTCGATATCTTTGCACAGCAAGAAATCCTAATTGTGAAGAATGTCCTTTATTCAAAAGCTGTACTTACCGAAATAAAGCCAAAGAAAAAAGCTGATCATGTGCAATAGATCACACACTTCAATCGACTTTTTCCTTCTTTTTTCTTGGATTAGCAGGAGGTAGTGGTGAATCGGCAACGGTTTGATACTGAATTTTTGCATTACCTTTTACAGAAATCAAATCACCTTCGAATGTTAACTCTTGCCCATAGAGTGGATGTTCCTTGTCTAAATTTGGCAAGGTGAAGACAATATTACTTGTTTTAATCGGGATGCTTTTAAAGGCGGCGATCATTTGAGGTAAAGGGAACTTTTGCATACGTTTAATTGACTTGATTGCAACTTGCGCACAAGCAACTGCATCTTCCATCGCATTATGATGATTGTTCAAACTAATACTTAATAAATGAGAGCAATAATCAAGAGAAGCTTTTTGATGGGTTGGATAAGCTGCTCTAAAAAGGTCAATACTATCAATATATTGAAAATGGGGGAGTGGGAATTTGTAATAGTTACAGCACGCAGTTAAGACTGAAATGTCAAATTTAGCAGAATGAGCTATAAGTAATGAGTTTTTGGTTAGTTCGTTAACCTCAGGCCAAACTTCTTCCCACGTCGGGGCATCTACAACATCTTTTTCGGTTAAACCATGAATTTTTACATGGTAAGACACAAACTTTCCAGGTGGTTTGATTAGATAATACTTTTTATCGATAATCTTAGAGTTCTTAACAAAAGCAAGCCCTAAAGAACAAGCACTGTTATATCTACTTGAAGCTGTTTCAAAATCAATAGCAATGAAGTCATAAATCATGTTTTATTCCTCTTTTATATAGTTTCTTCCATCTATTATACCACGAGGCAGGTCATAAGGCAATTTTTTGTTTATTGATTTTAGAAATTTGTTGAAATTAGCAGATTATCTGTGGTATAATGACAATTGTAAACTTTTTCTTAAGTAAAAGGAGTGAGTCTTATTAACCCTATATCAGAGAAACAAGAAACCATTAAACGTATGATTAACAGACAATATGATCAACTGTTAGAAATGTGCGAAAAGTCAGCATCAGAAATTGACTATATTAAACAAAATTTATTGAGCACAGACTCTGATCAGCAATTAGAAATTGAGAAGACTCAAGAGTTAATTAACTCAATTGTTAATGACATCAACCTCAAAAAGAAAGAGATGCAAAGTCTTGAGGTGAAAAACAGATATGATCAACTGTTGAGTTTATATCAACAAACGCAAGACGAAGTGCAGATGCTCGAAGCTGATTTGGAAAAAAACCAGCAAGCACCTAGAAAGAATCAACTAAAGATTTTTGCACAAACCCAAGCTAGTGAAGGTTTAGGTAATGACTACAAAAAGAGCGAGGCTTTTGTTGTTCCAGATTATTTTGAGCAAAAACCAACTCAATTTGGACAGGAAAAAAGAAGGCGTTTAAATTTATCAACAGCAGCACCAATGACCGAAGAAGAACGTCACGAAATGATGATGGATAAATGGCATGAAACTTTGGCTCAAATTGATGAATTTGAAGCAGAAAAAATGATCGAAGATTTCATATTACCACCAAGTCCGATGGATGAGGAAATAATGGAGGATGAAATCGTGCTTTTTGAACTCCCAGTTGCACCAGAAATAGAAATGGATTCTGGTATTGTTGCTGAAGTAGAAAAAGAAGAAGAAAACTCGCTAAAGTCAAAAAAAAAAGCCCAAAAAACAAAACGTAAAAGGTTTGGCGGACTAAGTGTTCTTCTTAACGTGACTTTTTACTTGGTTTTAATGTGCGCCATTTTTTTTGCTTTTATTTTTGGAATGGACAATCACAACCATAATGATGCGACATCTAATGGTTTTCCAAGAATGTTTTTTGGACATTCAGTGATGCGAGTTGCAACGGGCAGTATGAGTCCAAGTCTGCGTATTGATACTGTTATTGTCACCAAGCAAGTTGAACCATCGGAATTAAATATTGGCAATATTGTGACTGTATTGACTGATGAAGGACGAATAGTAACTCATCGAGTTTATCATATTTATGAGAACTACCAGAATCAGGATTATGGATTTAGACTAATAGGTGATGCGAATAATGGTGTTGCAGATGATATTGTTTATCCTGCTGATCGTTTGATTGGGCGCGTTATTTTTCATAATTATCCCATTGGTCGAACTTTAATGTTTATTCACCGTCATTTTTTGACAATTATGTTAGTACTTGGCATTAGTTTTGTGATGCTTTTAGTGGCAAAGATCAGAGTTAAGTCTAAAATAAAAACATAAAAATGGCAAAAATACCCAAAATCAAAGAAACCCAAAGACGAAACATTCACAAAAATTAAAATATTTTGAAAGTTTTTCCGAAAACTATTGATTTTTATAATAATATCGGTTACAATATTGATATTGATTTTGTATAGCGTTTTTAAACGAGGAGATGAGAGAAATGTCAAGTAAAATTACAATTTATGATGTAGCAAGAAAAGCAGATGTCTCTTTAGCAACGGTATCTAGGGTTTTAAACAACCCAACGCGTGTTAAAGAGAAAACGAGGAATCGTGTACTAGAGGTAATTAAAGAATTAGGTTACCGCCCTAATGCGATTGCAAGAGGATTAGCTAGTCGTCGTTCGACAAATATCGGATTGATAGTTCCGACCTTGTCTCGTGCATCAATTTCTAAAATGGCGAATGGTATTGCTGACATAGCGGACAAATATCGTTATTCAGTATTCTTAAACGTTACTCACAATGAGAGCGAATTACAGACGGACTCTTGGGAAAATATGATTGCCTCTCAAGTTGATGGTATCTTATTAGCCAGTGATCAAATGAGTGAAGATCAGGTTGAGCGTTTATTGAATGAAACAATCCCAACTGTACTTCTAGGATTTAAAGATGGTCAAAGCCGTATTCCTGCTGTTTTAATTGATTACGAAACGGCTGCTTATGAAGCAACGAAAAAATTGATAAATAATGGCAATAAAGATATCGCATTTTTAACGGCAATGGAAGAATTCGAAACAAACCCTGAAAAAGAAGCAGGGTATACAAAGGCATTAAAAGAAGCAGGTTTGCAACCAAGAGTTCTTAAGTTTGCTGATAAATTTGATACTTCGCTTGCTGAATTTAAAAGCTTCTTTGAAACCGAAAAAGCTCCTGAGGCGGCGTTGGCAATTCGTGATTCAATGGCTATTGGATTTATGAATGCAGCTATTGATTCTGGACTAAGTGTACCAGAAGATATTGAGATTATTGGATTCCAAAATACTCAATACGCTTTGATGTCACGACCGCAATTAAGTACGGTTGTGGTGCCGACTTATGAAATTGGAGCAGTTGCGATGCGTTTATTGACTAAGCTGATGAATAAAGAAGAAGAAGAAGAAGTGCATGAAGAGGAAGTAATTTTACCGCATTCAATTGTTTGGCGCGGAACAACAAAATAAAAATGAAATTAGTGAATCAAACAAAAAGATCGACTTCGGTCTTTTTTGTTTGCTAAAGTTGTGGTATAATTTCAATTATAAGTAAAGAATGGAGAGTGGATGGCAATGAACAATGAGTTATTAAAAGATTTAGAGTGGCGTGGATTAATTAATGATTGCACTGATTTGGATGGTTTGGGGCAGTTGATGAATGAAAAACAAGTATCTCTATACTGTGGTGTTGATCCGACTGGAAACAGTATGCATATCGGTCACCTTATTCCGTTTTTAATGCTGAAGAGATTTCAAGACGCTGGCCACAAACCTATTGTTGTTGTTGGAGGTTCAACAGGAAGTATAGGTGATCCTAGTGGTAAAAGCGCAGAACGCCAAATTTTGCCAATTGAAGCAATTAGATTTAATGAGTCATGCTTGCAAAATCAATTAAAAAAAATCTTCGGAGAAACAGTGATTTTTGCTAACAACTATGATTGGACCTACCAAGTGAGTATTCTTGAATTTTTACGTGATTTTGGTAAAAATTTTAACATCAATCAAATGATAGCAAAAGATATTGTGAAATCGCGTCTTGAGACAGGTATTTCTTATGCAGAATTTACTTACCAAATTTTACAAGCCATGGATTTTAACCACCTATATGTTAATTATGATTGCCAATTACAAGTAGGAGGAAGTGATCAGTGGGGTAATATTGTTTCAGGTTTAGATTTAATCCGCAAAAAGCAAGGACATGAAGCAAAAGCTTTTGGCTTAACCTTGCCACTTATCACAAAGTCAGATGGTACAAAATTTGGAAAATCAGAATCAGGAGCTATTTGGTTAGACCCAGAGCAAACTAGTCCGTATGAAATGTATCAATTTTTTATCAATACTGCTGATGCTGATGCTGTTAATTTCTTGAAATTGTTTACTTTTTTGACTAAAGATGAGATCATGAGAATCGAAGTAGAATTCAATCTTGCACCACATACTCGTCTAGCACAAAAAACACTCGCTTATGAAATAGTGAAGCTAATTCACGGAGAAGCTGCGATTAATCAAGCTCTACGCATCACGGAAGCTTTATTCTCAGGAGAAATTGCGAATTTAACTACTGAGGAAATAGAAGTGGCTTTTAAAGATGTTCCAGGAGGCGTTTTAAAAGAAGATTTAAACATAGTTGACGTCTTAGTGAAAATTGGTGCTGCAAGTTCCAAACGCGAAGCGCGTGAATTTATTACTACTAACGCCATTTCGGTTAACGGAGAAAGGCAAAACATCTTAGAATTTATGGTTGAGAAAAAAAATGCCATCGGTGAAAAGTTTACTGTTGTTCGTCGAGGGAAGAAAAAGTATTTTTTGGCTCAACATCAGTGAGATTGATAGCAAGGGGGGAAAAGGATGAGTGTGAAAATAAAAATTTTTGATGAGGAACATGACAAAGATCTTGAAGAGGCAGTTAATGGTTTTTTAGAAGAAATTGCCGTCGATAATTTGATTGATATAAAATACCAACTATCTCATTTTAGCGATGGTCCAGGTCAAATTTATTCCTATTCAGCGCTAATTCTTTATAATGATAAAGAAAATTAGTCTAAATTAAAGGTTAAAACCTGATCGAAGAGGCAAAATGCACTTCGGTCGGGTTTTTTGCATGGTTTGCATTTTTAAATGGCCAAAAAAAATTCCACCAAGAGTAAATAAAAATCAAACGGAGGGGAATTATAAATAATAATTCAGATTGTATACGTTGAAATAAAAGAAAGCAGGGAAGGATTAATGGTTTCAAATGTTATGACTTTTGTTCAAAGACAAAAAATCAAATCAAAATATGAGGAAAAAAGATTATATGAACTAGTTTCAGGAATACTTGATCGAATTTTGGCAGTTGTTTTTTTAATCATCACTTTGCCGATTTTATTTTTCTGTATGATTCTCATTAGACTTGAAGATGGGGGTCCTGTTCTTTATAGCCAGAATAGGGTTGGGAAAGAGGGGGATTTGTTTGTTGTTTACAAGATGCGTTCCATGTATATTGCTGAGAGTGAGAGTGACAATGGTTTGGCGATAACTAAAGTGAATGATCCTCGAATTACTAGAATAGGAAAATTTATCAGAATGACGAGAATTGACGAAATTCCGCAATTATTAAACATACTTATTGGCAACATGAAGCTGATTGGACCTAGGCCGCTCGTGGAAGAACAAATCATCGAATACGTAAATGATTTGCCAGAATTTGTTGATCGCCTTGCAGTAAAGCCCGGAGTAACAGGCTGGGCTCAAGTTAATGGTGGAAATGATGTAACACCTAGGGAAAAGTTATTTTTTGATATTGAATATATTAAAAATCGTGGATTGCAAATGTATCTGAAAGTGATTTTAAAAACTGTTTGGGTTGTTTTGAGTGGAGAAGGTGCCAGATGATAAGGGTGTTAATCATCCTGTTAAATTGAAAGAATGGGGTGGCTTATCGCATGAAAAAGAAAAGCCGAGAAATGAGAATTTTATTTTTATCTAATCACGACACTTGTATTTACAATATCCGCCTTGAAATATTAATGGCATTAATGGAATCAGGGCATGAGGTGATTATTTCCTCGCCTAATGGAACTAAAATAGAAGCTTTGAAAGCTCTTGGGTGTTCGTATATCGAAACCGAATTTAATAACCGTGCAACAAGTATTAAAGAAGATTTATTACTGATCCGTCAGTATCGAAAAGTGATACGCACAACGCAACCAGATGTCGTATTGACCTACATGATAAAACCGAATATTTATGGAGGAATTGCTGCTAGAAAAGAGAAAATACCTGTTATTGCGAATATCACAGGCTTAGGAACTGCACTTCACAATAAAGGTTTATCCCAAAAGGTTATAATTACATTATATCGCTTCGCCTTTAAAAAGGTCCATCTGGTTTTTTTTCAAAATGAGGGTAATTTTAACTTCTTTAAACAAAAGAGAATTATATGTGAACGCGGAAAATTATTACCTGGATCGGGTGTCAATTTAGTTAAATTTAGTCCGCTTCCTTATCCCGATGACAAAGTTGTCAATTTTGTTTTTATTGCAAGGATAATGAAGGATAAAGGCATTGATCACTATCTTGAAGCAGCAAAAGTAATTGGAGCTGAGGATAAAAATGCAAAATTCTACTTGTGCGGAACATGCGATGATGCGTATGTAGAAATTTTAAATAAATATCAAGCAGCTGGAATCATCGCTTATCTGGGAGTGGTTGAGGATATTCGTGATATTTATAAAATGATGCATTGTACTGTCCTTCCAAGCTATCATGAAGGATTATCCAATGTTTTATTAGAGAGTGCTGCCTGCGCTCGTCCGAATATAACTACCAATGTTAATGGTTGTAAAGAAGTGGTGGAGAATGGAATAACTGGTATTATTGTTGAAGCGAAAAGTACTCAATCTTTAATATCAGGAATCAGAAGATTTTTAACTCTAAATCGCGACAAAAGGGAAAAAATGGGAAAAAATGGGCGTTTAAAAGTCGAAAAAGAGTTTGACCGACAAGTTGTTGTGAATGCTTATTTAGAAGCTGTGAGCACGATCAATCAGATACGTAAAAATTGAAGGGGTTAAAAAAAATGAATTTATATGATGAGATTGTTACAAGAAAAGAAAAAATTTCACTAATCGGTTTAGGTTATGTAGGAATGCCTATTGCTGTTGCTTTTGCTAAAAAAGCAGATGTAATTGGATTTGATTTGAATGAGGAAAAAATTGAAACATATCTAAAAGGGATAGATCCGACAAATGAAGTTGGCGATGAAGAAGTTAAAAACACTACTGTAATGTTTACTTCGAATGCTCATGATTTAAAACAAGCGAGATTTCATATCGTTGCGGTTCCAACTCCGATTAGAGATGATAAAGTTCCAGATTTAACCCCTGTAATCTCAGCTAGTGAACTGCTCGGAAAAAATTTAACAAGAGGTTCAATTGTCGTATATGAATCAACCGTCTATCCTGGTGTGACTGAAGAAATTTGCGTACCGATTCTAGAAGATCATTCTGGACTAACTTGTGGCGTAGATTTTAAAGTTGGCTATTCACCAGAAAGAATTAACCCAGGAGATAAAATTCACCGTTTAGAAACTATAATCAAAGTAGTTGCGGGCATGGATGAAGAAACATTAGCAATCATTTCAAAAGTATACGAGCTTGTTGTTGAAGCTGGAGTTTATCAAGCAGAAAGCATAAAAGTGGCAGAGGCTGCGAAAGTTATTGAAAATGCACAGCGCGATGTTAATATCGCATTTATGAATGAGTTGTCAATAATTTTTAACCGATTAGGAATCGATACACAATCTGTCCTAAAAGCAGCAGGGACAAAATGGAATTTTTTGAATTTCCAACCTGGACTTGTAGGAGGGCATTGTATTGGGGTAGATCCTTATTATCTAACTTATAAAGCAGAGCAAGTAGGCTATCGATCACAAATTATTTTATCAGGTCGTCGTGTCAATGATGACATGGGTAAGTATGTGGCTGAACACATTGTCAAAAAACTTATTCAGGCTGAAATCTCGATTAAAAGGGCAAAAATTGGTCTTTTCGGCTTCACTTTCAAAGAAAATTGTCCCGATACGAGAAACACACGCATCATTGACATTGTGAAAGAGCTGAATGAATACGGCATCACCCCACTAATTTTTGATCCAGTTGCAGATAAAAATGAAGCTTTTGATATCTATGGATTGACTTTTAAACAACTGTCAGAAATGACTGAATTAGATTGCATTATTATTGCAGTTGGCCATATTCAATTTAAAAAATACGCTACCGAAAAATGGTCAAGTTTTTATAAAAATCATCAGAATAAAATCATGATTGATGTTAAAGGAATCCTTAATAAGAAAGAATTAGAAGCGAAGGGCTATGCGTATTGGAGGTTATGAAAATGGGGTATGAGTGTCTAAAGTTTTCACCTGATAGCGTATTTCTAGTCACAGGTGGTGCAGGATTCATAGGTTCAAATATTTGTGAAGTACTCATTAATTTAGGGTGTAGAGTTAAATGTCTTGATGATTTATCGACTGGAAAAAAAGAAAATCTGGCTGAGATATACGAGCATAAGAATTTCACTTTTATCAGTGGTGATATCAGAGACTTAGAAATCTGTTTAGAAGCATGTAAACAAACAGATTTCGTTATTCATCAAGCTGCTTGGGGAAGTGTACCAAGAAGTATTGAAATGCCGCTTTTATATGAGGAAATTAACATAAAAGGCACCTTAAATATGCTAGAAGCTGCCCGACAAAACAAGGTTAAGAAATTTGTCTATGCTTCGAGTTCATCAGTCTATGGTGATGAGATAACATTGCCCAGAAAAGAAGGTAAAGAAGGTCAATTATTGTCTCCTTATGCCCTAACAAAAAGCATAAATGAAGAATATGCAAGATTGTATTATACACTTTATGGGTTAGAAACTATCGGCCTGCGCTATTTTAATGTCTTTGGAAGAAAACAAAACCCGACTGGTTATTATGCAGCCGTTATTCCCAAATTTATTAAACTGCTCTTAAACAATGAAGCCCCGACGATCAATGGTGATGGTCGGCAATCAAGAGATTTTACCTATATCGACAATGTCATCGAAGCGAATTTAAGAGCAGTCTTGGCAACTAGTAAAGCCTCTGGGAAAGTTTTCAATATTGCTTTTGGAGAACAAATTTATTTGATTGACATTTATGAAAAGCTATGTGCGTTACTTGGAAAGGACATCTCCCCTTATTATGGACCAGATCGGGTAGGGGATATTTTACACAGCCATGCCGATATTTCAAAAGCCAAGGAATTTCTAAATTACAATCCGTCTTACAGTTTTTCTGACGGCATTGAACTAGCTTTAAAATGGTACCAAGGCAATATGGGAGGTTAATATGAAGATTTTTGAAAAAGTCTATAATAACTCTCCCATATTTTTACAAAATTTTATTGTAACAATCGTAGGATATGCAAAAAATAGGCAGCGATACGGGAAAGTATATGATGAATACAGGATGTTTTTAATTGATTTTGATACATGGAGCATCGAAAAGAAAATTGACTATCAAAATCAAGAATTGATAAAATTTATTGAGTACGTAAATGAAAAAAGCCCATTTTATAAAAAATTATATGCAGATATCGATATTAGTTTGTTGAAGACAACAGCGGGCTTAAAGATGCTTCCGATTGTAGATAAAGAGATGTTGCGTCAAAATATGGAAAATGTAATAACTATTCCTAAAAAAGGGGCTGTTCAAGAGAAGACGGGTGGAACAACTGGCAAGTCTCTAACTATTTTTCGAACAACAGAAGACATGATGAAACGGATGGCGATGCTTGATCATTTTAAGGCACGAATTGGCTTTGAAAACAGAAAAATGAAACGTGCTACCTTTAATGCTAAGCCGATTGTACCACCAAACCAAAAACAAAAAATCTACTGGAGATATAATGCCGCAAACAAGCAGATGATCTATACACCTTTTCATCTATCGGAAGATAACATCAAATATTATGTCCATTCATTAAATAAATTCAAACCATGCTCCCTCGACGGCTATTTTACAGCTCTATGCGACATTGCGCTATATATTGAAAGAAATAATCTGTCCTTGACATTCACACCTCTCGCTATTTTCCCAACATCAGAGAAAGTAACGGCATCCGGCTGTCAATTGTTAGAGCGAGTTTTTAAATGTAAAGTGTATGATCAGTACGCTTCAAGCGAAGGAGCTCCATTTGTGACAACATGCAATCATCAAACATTGCATGTAGAGCTAGCCTCGGGAATTTTTGAACAGTTTGAAGAAGATAGTCACGAAGTTTTAGTTACAAGCTTCACCTCACACGGCACGCCTCTGATTCGTTATCGTATCGGTGATGCGATGGTATTTGCTGATAGAGCAAGCTCTATTTGCACTTGCGGAATGCAAACGCCTATTGTTAAAGAAATTTGGGGTCGAAAAAATGACTTTTTATATACTGCAAAAGGAGTTAAAGTGAACGCTGCTAATGTCGCGAATCTTTTCAAAAATTTAGGGAATTCTGTAATACGGGCACAGACTATTCAAAACAAACTAGATGAAGTTGTTATTTTATTAGAGACGGATAAGACCAAATATAAATCTGAATATGATAATTTACTCATTGAGGAATTCCATCGTAGATTCGGATTTGATACGCATGTGTTGATTAACCATGTTAAAACAATTCCAAGAGAGAAAAGCGGTAAATTCAGGTTAATAAAAAATAACGTCGAGATCTCAAATTGATCAAGTTATTAAAGAGGTGAAAAGATGTTACTAATAACAGGATTCTTCCTCATACAGGGCTTTGCTTTATTTTTATCAAGGCAAGCATTTGAAAGTATTGATTTGTATCTTGAGGAAATCTCGATTTTTTTACTGTGTATTAATAGTTTCTTTTTTGTCTTCGTATGCGGCAAAAAAGCAAAAAGCAAAAAAGAATTTATGATTTTATCCTTAGCTTTAATGCTTCGTATATGCACATTATTATGGGATGTTTATGCAAGAGACATCTTTGTTTTGCCAAGTGCGGGCATAGATACTGAATCCTTTCATCGTTTTGCTGTTATGTTTGCTAGAGGAGATGAATTTTCTCGTGGTGGTGTTTATTTCAGGATTGTAGGAATGATTTATCGGTTGTTTGGAGTTCAGAGAATAAATGCACAGTATTTTAACGTTATGATGAGTATGTTTTCCATCTTCTTAGTCAAAAAAATGTTAGAACAATTAAACCTAGACAAAAGGATAAGTAATTTAGCTTTAATCATGGTTGCGTTTCTTCCTAATTATGTCATTATGTCCTCTATCTTACTCAGAGAAAGCATCATCATCTTTTTAATTACAGTCTCTCTTTATTTTTTTATCAAATGGTGGCAAAATGGTTATACTATAAATATCATCTTTGCTTTGATATTTCCTTTTCTAGCAGCTTTTTTTCACTCAGGATCGATATCACCAGCAATTGTTTACGCCCTGATATATATCTTTTATTCACCAAAAGATCAAAAGTATAAGTTGACTTTCAAATCAGTTATGACTGCTGTTTTTTTAGTAGGTTGCTTCCTTATTATTGAGTTGTTTTTTGCGGAAGGGCTTTTCAGACAATTTGATCGTATTAAATCAATAGATGATATTGTAAATGTAACAGTACGAGGAGCTTCTGGCTATCTAAGATGGATGGAAGCGACTGGAACAATCGGGATGATTGTTTTTTCTCCGATTAGGATGTTTTATTTCATTGCCTCTCCATTACCTTGGTATTGGCGCGGCTTTAATGATATATTTGGTTTTTTTGCGAGCGCTTGCTTTTATCTATATTGCTATTACTTTTTATTTCGAAGTTTGCGAAAAAAGCATGATTTTAATTATCATCTAATATCAGCTTTACTCATCATGGCTTTATCTACAACCTTCATGTTTGCTTGGGGAGTAAATAATGCTGGTACTGCGATGCGGCACAGAGATAAATTTATCAGTATCTTTGTTCTCGCATTTGCAGTATGTACAAATACATTAAACAACAGTAAAAACAAAAATAAGAAGGGAGCGGATGCTAATGGGAATGATAAATAAAGTGTATGATCATTCACCGATATTTTTTCAAAATATTTTGGCAAGTGCCTCAGGTTATGTAAAAAATAGGCGCATGTACAACAAAATTTACTATAAGCATCGCAAATTTCTTGCTGATTTCGATGCGTGGAATTTAGAAAGAAAACTCTCTTATCAAAATGAAGAACTAGTTAAGTTCATTAAATTTGCAGTCACGAAAAGTAAATTTTATCGGAATTTGTACAAAGACATTGATCTGACGACTATTACAACTATTTCTGATTTAAAAAAGTTGCCAGTTGTTGATAAAGACATGATCAGAAAAAATATCGATGATATTGTTACAATGCCTAAGAAAAAAGCTTCTATACGACGGACGGGTGGTACAACTGGGAAATCCTTAGTTGTATATAAGTGTAAAGTGGATATGATAAAGCGCTTGGCGATGCTTGATCATTTTAAAGCTAGGGTTGGATTTGAAATGAGGAAAATGCGGTGTGCTACATTCACTGCACAACATTTGATTCCTGCCAATCAAACGAAAAAAGTATTTTGGCGTTACAATAAAGCTCATCGTCGCATGATGTATTCTTCTTTTCACTTAACAGAGGAGAATATGAGATACTACATAAATTCTCTTAATAGCTTCAAGCCACAAGCGATTGATGGATTATTATATATGACTGATATTGCAAAATATATCGAAAAGCATGATATTAAACTTAGTTTTAAGCCGATGGCAATTTTCCCAACCGGCGAAACTTTGACAACTCCAACGAGAGCGCTTTTGGAAAGAGTGTTTGGTTGCAAAGTTTACAACCAGTATGCTTCAAGTGAAGGAGCACCTTTTATTACAGACTGCCCAAAACAAAATTTGCATATTGAATTGTCTACTGGTGTATTTGAATTTTTTGAAGAAGATAGCAATGAAATACTAGTGACTAGCTTCACTACCCATGGGACGCCACTTATTCGTTATAGAATAGGAGACTCTATTGAGACGCTCAAAACAAATAAGCAATGCGATTGTGGTATTAAAGGACCAATAATAAAAGAAATACTCGGTAGGAATGATGATTTTCTATATACAGCAGAAGGAGCAAAAATTCGCAGCTCTTCCGTTGCTAATCTAGTCAAAGATATCCCAAATGCTATTATTAAGTTGCAAGCAGTACAAGACAAAGTGGATGAGATTCGATTACTTTTGGAAATTGATGAAAATTTATACCAAGTAGAATATGATGATATATTGAAAAAAGTCTTTGTCAATCGATTTGGGAAAAAAACAAATATTTTAATTGAACATGTCAAACATATATCAAAAGAGAAAAGTGGAAAATTTAGGCTTGTTAAAAATAATGTAGTAAACACTATTATCGAAAACAAACCTGAGGAGTGAGTTCATGATTAAAATGCGTATTTTACATGTTTTTGCAAGTTTAGATCGTGGTGGAGCAGAATCTAGAATTATGGATATCTATCGGAAAATAGATAAAGAGATAATACAATTTGACTTTATTGTTAATGATTCGAAAAAACAGTATGTTTATGTTGATGAGATCAAGAATTTGGGAGGAAATGTCTTTTACATTCCTAATAAGCATATACAAGGATATTTTTCATATAAAAAAATTTGGAAACGACTGCTCATAAATCATCCAGAATGGCAGATTTTACATATTCATCACACTTCAAATGCAGCAGCGTATGTTGGCGTTGCAAAGAAATTAGGGCGTAAAGTGATAGTTCACAGTAGGACTGCTGGTGGAGATAGTTCTTTTAAATCTGTTATTAAACAACTAACGCGCTATCCATTAAGATATCAAGCGGATTATTTATTTGCCTGTTCAAAAAATGCAGCAACATGGATGTTTGGTAAAAAAAGTGAAAAAGCCCTAGTGATCCAAAATGCAATCGATATCGAACCATTCATTTTTAATGAAGCTACGCGTGATGAAGTTAGGAAGGCACTTAAACTAGAGGATAAATTGGTAATAGGGCATATTGGACGTTTCAGTGTAGCTAAGAATCATCGCTTTTTAATTAATGTTTTTGATAAAATATTGAAACTTGAACCTAATGCAATCTTGTTGTTAGTTGGAGATGGCCCTTTAAGGGGACAAATCGAAAATCAAATAAATATAATGGGCATGAAAGATCGTGTAATACTTACTGGTGTTAGATGTGATGCTGCAAGCCTACTTCAAGGAATGGATCTATTCTTATTCCCATCTCTGTTTGAGGGATTACCAGGATCTGTCATTGAGGCTCAGTCGGCTGGCTTACCTTGTTTGATTTCTGATACCATCACTAATGAGGTACTCATTACAGATTTAGTGAAAACTTTAAGCTTAAATCTAGATTCCAAAGAGTGGGCTAAAACGGCAATTTTGTCTGCTAAGAATAGCTTGCGCCAAAACACGAGAGCTAAAATAAGTGCAGCAGGTTTTGATGCCAATAATGTTGCTGATACGTTAACTGAATTTTATATAGAAATCGTAAATTAATAGGAGCTAAGCGATCAATTTGATGATGCTAGGGAGTAGTAAGATGATGATTTTAAAGAAATTTTTTCGACTATTTGACAAAAAAACAAAAATCGTATTGCTAGTGCTATTATGTGCCATTATTTTTGGTGCGTTTTTAGAAATGGCTGCACTTGCACTGGTTTCACCTTTTATTTATGTACTCTTAGATAGTGATGTTATTTATGAGCATACTCTCATTAATGGGATATTCGAATTCTTTGGTTTCACCTCTACAGCTGTCTTTTTAGCACTGTTAGCTTTTTCACTTGCAGGAATGTATCTTTTTAGGGGAGTTTATATGTATTTGCTAGATCGTAAGAAATTTCGATTTTTGGCACAAAATCAAGTTGATTTATCAAAAACACTTCTAGATAAGACGCTCAATTTTCCTTATATTTATCATACGAAACATAATTTAGCACAGCTCCAAAGAGGCATAAGTGGGGATGTTGTGCAAATGATTTTGGTTGTATCAGCTGTTTTAAGATTTGCAACTGACTTCTTTACTATTTTAGGAATCGCAATTTTTTTGGTCATATCTTCACCACTTATGACATTCTTTGTTATGATACTCGCCTGTTTTTGTTTAATTGTTTATTTGAAATTATTTCGAAAAAGAGTGCGGATAGCAGGTGATAAAAGTCGTAAATCTAGTATCGAAATGGAAAAATCAATCATTCAAGCCTTGGGAGGAGTAAAAGAAATTAAAATGTCCCAACGTGAAGCCTATTTCTCTCATGCATTTAAAGAATCTAGTGATGAATTTGTTGAAGCGAATACACTTTATAAGTCGTTAGACGTTGTCCCAAAACTTGCCATTGAAACAATCTGCTTTGGTGGTGCATTTGCGATTATTGGCATTTTTGTTGTTTTAGGCACAGATATATCCGAACTTGTACCGCAACTTAGTTTGTTTGTCGTTGCTGCATTTAGATTATTACCAGCAATTTCCCGACTTGCAACCTACACCAACATTATTCTATTCAACAAACCATCGATAGACGCTGTATATGCAAGCTTGTTTGAAAATAAACATAAAGCAACAACAACTAACATGCCAACTTTGTCCAAAGATAAAAATGAAAAAGGAATTACTGTAGATAGGATTAGCTTTAAATATCCTGAGAATATTGAGTATATTTTTGAAAATGTATCTTTTGAAATACCAGAGAAAAAATCAATTGCCTTTGTCGGTACTTCAGGTGCTGGTAAAAGTACAATAATTGACTTGATATTAGGGCTATTATCGCCTCAGGAAGGGGGGGTGTTCTTTAACGGTAAATCTATTCATCATCATTTTAACCAATGGAATAAACATGTAGGATACATTCCCCAACAGATTTATTTACTAGATGAAAGTATTAGAAAAAATATTGCTTTTGGAATTGAAGAAAAGGATATTGATGATCAAAAAATATGGAAAGCTTTAAAAGATGCACAGCTAAAAGATTATGTAATCTCATTACCTTCTGGGCTTGATACGTTGATTGGTGATCGCGGAATCCGTCTTTCTGGTGGACAACGGCAACGGATTGGAATTGCCAGGGCAATGTATGATGATCCACCCATTTTAGTATTAGATGAAGCAACATCTTCATTAGATAATGAAACTGAAAGAACAGTAATGGATGCGGTGGTGGATTTTAAAGGAAATAAAACAATTCTTATCGTTGCTCACAGATTAAGCACCATCGAACACTGCGACCTTGTTTACCGAGTAGGCGATGGTAAAGTTGTGGTGGAGAGTTGAGTGATCGGCAAATTTTTAAAATTGGGTTATAAAAACGAAAGATGGTGAAAATATGGAAGATTCATTTGATTTAGAAAGCTTAATCCAAACCATAAAAAAAAAGTTGTTATTAATTGTTGTATTAGCAATATTAGGTGCGGGTATTAGTGGTGCTTATACAAACTTTTTGCTAACTCCTATTTACCAAGCATCAACTCAAGTTGTCTTAATACCACAAATAAACACAGAATCGCCCTTGACACATGGTGAGATCAATGTTAATTTGCAAATGATAAACACATTCATCGAAGTAATGGCAAGTCCGTTAATTTTAAATGATGTGATTACTGAACTTGACTTGCAATTAACAACTGCTCAGCTGAATTCAATGATGAGTGTTAGAAGTACAAATAACTCCCAAGTGGTGACTTTGAACGTTCAAAATGAACAACCTGAATTAGCACGGGATATTGCTAATTCAGTAGTTAAAGTTTTCAAAGAAGAAATTGCGACAAGCTTCAACATGGATAATATGATGATCTTAGCTCCCGCGTTAACACCAACAACGCCAATCGGACCGAGACTAATCTTGAATACGGGGATCGGATTTTTGATTGGTCTTATGTTTGGATTATTCCTAGCTTTCCTGATTGATCTTTTAGATAAAACAATTACATCGGAGCAAGAAGTCGAAAAATTAATTAATGTTCCAGTGATAGGAATTATCCCTTTTATCAAAGCAGAGGATTTAGTAAACAATGAAAAATATAACAAAAATTCTTAGGAAGTGAAGATGAAAGATGAAACCTAGAAAGAAAGCAAATATATCAAAATATGAAAAGAAAATTTTAGTTACCGTAACTAACCCGAAATCGCCCATTTCAGAACAATATCGCACGATTCGCACAAATATTCAATTTTCTATGATTGACAAACCCTTCAAAACAATCGCTTGTACATCACCTTCGCCAGGAGAAGGGAAATCAACGACTATTGCAAATTTAGCTGTGACTTTTGCAGGGCAAGGGCAAAAAGTTTTACTCATTGATGCAGACTTACGCAAACCAACACTGCACCAAATTATGGAAGTTGACAATCAAAAAGGGCTTACAACATTGATAGCGAAAAGTACCAACATTACTGAGGCGATTTTGGCAACTAAAATCAAAAATTTATATCTCTTACCATCTGGTCCTATTCCACCGAACCCATCAGAATTATTGGGGTCAAAAATGTTAAAAATTTTACTTTCAGGCTTATCGAAAAAATTTGATCTAATTTTATTTGATACCCCGCCTATTTTAGCAGTAACTGACGCCCAAATATTAGGTAGCAGTTGTGATGGGGTTATTCTTGTTTTGAAAAGTGGCCAAACAGAAAGGAAAAACCTTGTTAAAGCAAAGGAATTATTAGATCGTGTCCAAGTTAACGTAATAGGAAGTGTCATTAATGCTGCTACAAAATCAGTGTACAATGATGACTACTACTATGTCGAGGGTAGTGATTGATTGCTCACATGTTTAGATGAAATAATTGAATCAGATAAAAAAAGGAAATTTTGTCAAAAATTTTGACAAACGAACGATTAATTTAGGAGCACACCTTGTATTAGAGGTGTGTTTTTGATATGATAAACAGAAGAATATTTGAGGATTGATAACTATGTTAAAACAATTGTTTGGCTATGTGGGGCAGTATAAGAAAGAATCCAGACGAGCAGTTACGACTGTAATGGCGGAGGTCGGGCTTGATATGTCTATTCCTTTGTTAATGGCGATGGTAATTGACCATGGAGTTTACACACAAGACCGTGGTAATATTTTGTTTTTTGGGAGCTTGATGATAATAGCAGCGATGATTGCCTTATTTTTAGGAACGCGTTCTGGGCGAAATTCTGCTATCGCTTCGGTTGGCTTTGCAATGAATTTGCGTCAAGTGATGTTTCATAAAGTTCAAGACTTTTCGCATGAAAATATGGATGAATTTTCAAGATCAAGCTTGGTGTCACGATTGACAACAGATGTGACTAATGTCCAAATGATGTATCAGATGGCTTTTTTGCGTATCCTTGTTCGCGCACCCCTCATGATTTTAATTTCTTTTTTTATTGTCTCAACCATGAATTTAAGCCTTGCCCTTGTTTTTATATTAGCAATCCCACCGCTAGGTATCATGATGTTTATTTTCATTACAAAAGCACACCGAATATATAAGAAAATTTTTAAGCATTACGATCATATCAATAATGTTGTAAGTGAAAATTTGAGTGCGGTTCGAGTTGTGAAGGCAAATGCGACTGCAGCTGTGGAAACGACGAAATTCACCAAAATAACAGGAAATTTATATAATGATTTCGTTAAGGCAGAAAGCTTATTAGCGCTGAATATGCCGATTGCTCAATTAACAATTTATTCCTGTATTTTGATTATCTCTTTCCTTGGCGCACGCCTTGTTGTAGGAGGTGATATGTTAACGGGTGAATTAATGAGTATTTTGACTTATACTTTTCAGATGTTAATGGGAGTTATGTTACTTTCTTTTGGTGTGACGTTGTATGTTGGCGCACGCCCTGCTATTGCGAGAATTTTAGAAGTGATTGATGCAGAGATTACACTTGAAAACCAGGAAAATCCAGTGGGGGAGGTTGTAGATGGAAGTATATCTTTTGAAAATGTTGATTTTAAGTATCATGACGATGAAAAGCTAGCTCTGGAGGGAATTAATTTGCAGATTCCATCTGGTGCAACAGTAGGGTTGATTGGAGCCTCAGGTGCTTCTAAAACGACTTTGGTGAGTTTGCTTTCCCGTTTGTATGATACAACAGCAGGTGTGGTGAAGATTGGGGGTATAGACGTGCGGAATTATGATTTATCGACACTAAGGCGCTCTGTATCGGTGGTATTGCAGAAAAATGTTTTATTTTCAGGTAGTATTCAAGATAATTTACTATTTGGGAATGAGCATGCAACAGAAGCGGATTTTTTGCGTGTTTGTCAAGTAGCAGGAGCTATGGAATTTATCGAACATTTGCCTGCAGGTTTTAAAACGCGAATTGATGAATTAGGAACTAATTTATCGGGCGGTCAGAAACAAAGGCTATGTATAGCACGATCATTGCTTGCTAATCCAAAGGTGCTAATACTTGATGATTCAACCTCAGCGGTGGATGTAAAAACTGAGGCGGAAATTTTTGCTGGGTTTAAGAAGTTTAACCATGATGCGACGGTGATAGTCATTAGTGCTCGCGTATCATCTATTAAGGATATGGATATGATTATTGTTCTTGATGATCATCAGATTGATGCAGTCGGAACACATGCTGAATTATTAAATAAAAGCGCCATCTATCGTAAAATCTACGAGATGCAACAGGAAAAGGAGGTGGATGTTGCTCATGAGGAATAGTGATTGGAGTCGAGATAATAACCGTTCAAAAAAAAGCACCATTATTGCATTAAAACGTCTTTTTGCTTATATGGCAAGGCATTATTTGTGGGTGATGGTGATTGTACTAGCAGCAACCTTCTTTTCCACCTTTGCTCAGGTGCGTGGGGCGATGTTTTTACAGACTGTAGTGGATGATTTTGTTTTGCCTGCTCTAGGCACAGGGATTTTTGATACGAATGGCATGATTTATGCAATGATCCAGATGGCTCTGATTTATGGAGCTGGTGCATTTGCGACCTTTTTACTTTATTTTTTGATGGTGCGGGTCTCAGGCGGCATTCAGCGCCTTATTCGAAATGAGCTTTTTGCGAAAATGCAGACTTTGCCGATTAAATATTTTGATGGTCAACTGCATGGTGATTTGATGAGCAAGGTAACTAATGATGTTGATGCTATGCGCGGGATGTTGTCACAATCATTACCTGAAATCATTCGCGCCTTATTTACATTGATCATCACTTTTATCGGAATGTTGATGCTAAGTTTACCTTTAACAGCAATCGTCCTAGTGGCAGTTTTTGCACAAGTGTATATGGCGAGGTTCGTAACTAGCAAAAGCAAAGCTGGCTTTATTTCATCGGCCAAGGCGATGGGGAAAATGAACGGCTACATTGAAGAAATGCTTGCTGGTCAGAAAGTAGTAAAGGTATTTGCAAGAGAAGAAAAAGTAAAAAATGATTTTGATCTACTCAACACTGAATTGACAGACCATCTCCGCACGGCGAACAAATATTCCAATATTTTATTTCCATTATTAATTGCTATGGGACAAGCATTATTCGGGGTCATCGCTTTAGTAGGTGGGTTGCTCGTTTTAAACCCGTCTAGTGCTTTGACAGTGGGAGCTGTTGCCAGTTTCTTATATTTAAGTCGAACCTTTGTCCAACCAATTGGGCAGATTTCTGTGCAGGTTAATGCAATAATTAAGGCGCTAGCCGCAAGTGACCGAATATTCGACACCTTAGATGAAAAACCAGAAGTGGATGAAGGGACATTTGAAATAACAAATTCGAAAGGCCATGTGAAGTTTAAAGATGTCGATTTTGGTTATGATGAAAATAGCCTCGTGTTAAAAGGTGTTAGTTTTGAAGCAAAGCCAGGTCAGAAGGTGGCGATCATCGGAAAAACTGGTGCTGGGAAAACGACTATTAGTAATTTGCTGACCCGTTTTTATGACATATCCGCTGGTTCAATCATGCTAGATGGTCATGATATTAGAGATTTAACCAAGGCGAGTCTGCGCATGCATATGGGGATGGTTTTGCAGGATACAAAATTATTCACTGGCTCTATCGCTGATAATATCCGCTATGGAAGAACAGATGCTAGTATGGATGAAGTAAAAATGGCAGCAAGGCTCGCCCGTGCGCACGACTTTATCAAGCGACTTCCGAGGGGTTACGACACGATTATTACAGACAACGGTGGGTCGTTATCTGTCGGACAATGTCAATTGCTAGGTATTGCCCGGGTATTAATGATGGAGCCGACGGTTGTTGTACTTGATGAAGCGACCGCTAATGTTGATACAATGACAGAAGCCCGCGTGCAAGAAGGGTTTAAAGTGTTGATGGAAAGTCGAACCTCTCTTGTGATTGCACACCGCTTATCTACCATCAAGGATGCCGATTTGATTTTGGTTGTAGATAAAGGGGAAATAATAGAACAAGGAACACATGATGAATTACTTGCCACTGGCGGAAGCTACGCTGGGATGTATCAGCGAAGTGTAGGGTGACAGTTAAAAGGAAACCTCTTTGTGGCTGTTGTCATATTTATGACTCTTAAAACATACGCTAGTTTAGACATGAGTATATAGGGGGGACTTTTCATGAGTTATAAATTTGATTTAAATCATACATTGGCAATTGCGGATATTCACGACATGATTACTATTGATATTAAACCAGAAACAAGATGTGCAGTAGCCGGTGGTGATGTTGAAATTCATGGTTATTTGACATTTAGAGGGTCGTATTTAACATCTGAATTGGGGGAGGCGCCATTTGAGGGGAGTGTACCGTTAGATATTACATTGCCTTATTTAGGTGGAGCGCCTGACATTAAACCAGAGGTGGTTAGCTTTGACTATCGGGTTGACAATAAAAAATCACTTACTTTAAATCTCGAAGTGGCATTAGCAGGCTATGGTGAGTCAACGCGAGATACAGTAATGGATGCGTGGATTGATCCTATTGTAGATGAACCGGTCTATGAACAAGCAGTTATTGAACCATTTGATTTGGCAACAACCCACACACTAGAGGATACCCCTCCTAGTGAAGAGGATGAGTCACGCCATGACGATGAAATAATCTTAACAGAGCAAATTCTCGAAATAGAGCCTGCTACTTCTCGGGTGAATTTTGAAGAGACGCATCAGGATGAAGCTTCATTAGATGTAGCAGTAGAAATTCACGAAGAAGAGATTCCTTATTCACCTTTAGTTGAGATTAAAGAGCCTGAAATTACAACCCGAATTGATTCTATTGTAGCACCAATTGTCGAGTCGCCAGTTGATGAGGTGATTGCGACAGAAAAAGAGTTACCTAGAATGTCGGAAAGTGCATCAGCATTAATGGATGAGCTATTTGCTTTAAAGCGTGGAACAGCATTTAAAGAGCAGATGCATCAGGAAGTAGAGCCAGAAGTAGAAGTGATTGAACAAGCCGTTAGGGAAATAGAAGAGACGGAAGCGGTGGTAGTAGAAACAGAATTTGCTACGCTAGAAATGTCTGATTCAGTGGCACGCCAATTTGCTGATGGCAATACTACGATCAAGATGATTTATGTCGAGGATGAAATGGACACCTTGGGCGGGGTATTAGAACGTTTTGAAGCAACACTTGATGATGTTTGGAATTTAGAAGCATTGGCTGATGGCGTATCAGTAGGCGATTGTGTGATGTTGCGCTATGAGAAGACTATCTGATGTTGCGATATTCGCCCAAGCGCACTACAATATCGAAGTACAGCGCATCGCCCAGCTGACTGATAAGGTATTTAAACTCGAAACTAGCCATAAGGAATATTTATTGAAATTTGCCGATGGAGATGAAGATTTTTTGATGAAGCAGCTGTATGCACACAAAGAACTCCCAGAGCTAGTCCTTCCGATTTATGAAACTCGAACAGGTGCAAGGATGGCTTATGAACAAAATGGGTTTGCATATTTAACTGACTATGTGGCACAAATGCCGATGCCTTTTGAAAGTCGTATCCGTGATTACGCCAAATTATTAGAAGAACTTCACATTGCAACGGGGATAGCTGTTGATAAACATGATGATGAAATTTCTTGGATGTATGGCGAGGACTATCAGCGCTTAGAAGCTAATTTCACACAGCTTGAAGCGATGGTCAGTCAGTTCGAAATGAAGATTTCCCGATCTCCTTTTGAATGGCAAGTATTGATGATGTATCCATTGTTATACGGTATGTATAGAAGAAGTGATGAAGCGATGAAGCGTTTTTATCGGTTGTTGGGACGAAAGAAACAATTACCGGTGGCGATGATACATGGCGATGTTAATGTAGCGAATATACTGCCTGGGGTTAAGCATACCCATTTAATCAATTTTGAGCGTAGTGCTTTTGATATTCCAACTTATGATATGATGAAATTTTTATCTCATTACCATCAATCAGCAAGTACCACTCGGACGATTACAGATTATTTGAAATCGCAAAAAGATCTGTTAATTGTTCATCATTTTTTTATGAAATGTCTATGCATTGATTTAGTATGGTTGAGCAATCATTTAAGCGGAAATGCTTTGATTGATATTTCCCTATTGAACGAAAAATTAGCTCCTGGGCTGATTGCGATGAGCATTTATGATGAAATGAACGCCCCTAAAAAGCCAGTGAAGCAAAGTGAGAAAAAAACTGAAGAAAAACCTGAATAGAAATGCTCGTCCAACTCAAAAATACTATTCTAAAATCTAAAGCTTGCCTATTTAAGCATGTATTTCCATGTCTAAATTTGGCAAGTTTTTCATATGCTTTAAAAGAGGTGGTAACATGTCGGGATTTCGCTTATTTTGTTTCAAGCAATTTTTCAAAATACACGTTTTTTGTCTCTTGATGATGGCAACTTTCCGCTTATTCATGAACGTACAGTTAGGATTTATGCTTTGGATTGTTCTTCTTGTCTCAACCATCGGTAGTGGGATGTACTTGTTTCAGAAACCTTATACCATCACAAAAGATACTTATGCGATGATGGCGATTTCAAGCTGCATTTCATTATCTTTAATCGCACAAAGATTTCTCTGGATCGCCTTGAGGATCGATTTGATAAATATGATGTACTTTTTATTCTCGATGATTATTTTTGCGATTATCGTTGCAGGAGTATTGCGTTTAAGGGGTCATAAAAAAAGAAGATATCAAAGGCATTTACGAAAAAGGGTGGATTGGTTTAAACGGTTGCGCTATCTCGGCTGGGGTTTTTTACTCTTTTTGTTTTTCTATCAGCTAGTGTTAAGCTACTTGTTGCGTCCGAATTTTTTGACTGTTATGGCTTTATCGATTTCACATGGAAATTTGTTGTTAATAATTTGGACGTATTTTGATGTGAAATCTTTATATGAGCGGAAGCGTTAGAAATAAGTATCGATGATGCGTGAATATTGCACGATTATCGACTTATTTTTTTTCGAAAATTCGGGTTGACCATATGCTTTTTTAATGGGGTGTGTTATAATGAAGGTAGGTTAATCGATCAAGGGAGGTTTTAACAATGGATTTGACAATGGAATTTTCATTTATCGTTAATCTTTTAATTTCGATTGCAGCTGGGATAGTGATTGGACTTGAAAGACAGTGGCAAAAAAAGCTAGCTGGTGTTAGAACGACAGCACTTGTTAGTTTTGGGGCGTGTATGTTTGTGACCCTTTCGACTTTTATGGCTGGTGCAGATAGCAGCCCGACCCGAATGGCAGCTCAAGTTGTTAGTGGAATTGGTTTTCTTGCAGGGGGTGTGATTATCCGTGATGGCTTTTCGGTGTCTGGAATTAACACTGCCGCAACATTATGGTGCTCTGCTGCAGTTGGCTCAATGATTGGAGCGGGGTATCCACTTCAGGGAATTATCGCTGCTTTTATGTTGATGTTTATGAATATTATTCTTCGTGGTTTTTCTCATCGGGTTGATAATATTAGGTCAAATTCAACAGAATATTATGTAGCGGTGACTTGTTTGCAAGAGGATGAGATCAAGGTAAGAACAAAAATATTGCATACATTAAACCAATTGAGCTTGAATTTTAATCAGATTATTTGTGGGGAAGTAAGAGATGGGCGAATTGATATTTTGATTGATTTAGAAATCAATCCGCATGAAAGCATGACCCAAATTCGAATAAAGAATTTAGTGGAAAAGTTGTTAACGGAGCGCCGAATTTTGCAAATTCAAAATATCGGGGATGATATGGAGAATTATCATGGGACGGTTCCAGAGTGAAAAAAGTTAAAATTGCTACTTTGCAGATTAATCATCGGTCTGAAAAATAGCAATTTTAATTTTTTCCAGCTTGTAAAAATTGTCAAAATTTGCTAAAATTACAAGGTAAAGAAAAGCAGAAAAATTGGAGGACGTGTTGGATATGGGAAAACCTTATGGTGAATTGTTTCGTGAATTGCGAGAGGATCGTGGTCTGACTTTAAATAAAGTGACAGGTGATGGTGATATTTGTTCGCTTCAGCAACTTGCACGCTTTGAAAAAGGGGAAAGTGATTTGACAATCAGTAAATTTTTCTCCTTGCTGGAAAATATTGGTTTAACATTAGAAGAATTTGAGTATGCCAGTCGTGGTTATCGTTTGGATTCGTCTGCTCAACTACTTGGAGAGGGACTTCAATTATATAATACAAATAATAATAGCGGACTTCAAACATTAATAGCCGAGCAAGAAGAGAAAGGTCTGAAATCCAAAAAGCAAGGGTTAATTATTATTATGCTTAAAAATATGTTATCAATCATTGATTCGGAAGTGAAAGTGGCAGATGAGGACAAGTTGAAAATAGCAGAACATTTATTTGATATCAGTGAATGGGGTCATTTTGAATTATTGCTGTATAATAATACAATGCGGCTTTTATCAACTGCTGACATCGATTCATTATCGAGTGATATTATGAAAAGATCATTTTACTACAAAGAAATTCCCAGAAATAAAGAGCTTGTCATGGGTATTTTGCTTAACTCTTTGATTAGTATGTTGAATCGGGGTGAAATAACAAAAGCTAGGCGATTTGAAGTGCTTATGCGCCAACAGAAAATGGAAGAAGATGATTTAGGCGATAGAATCGTTCATTTATTTGCAACGGGAGCATTAAATTTTCATCAGGGGAAGACAGTAGACGGGAAAGAAAAAATGCAACAAGCGATTGATATTTTGAAAATACTGGGAAGCTACCATATGGCTAAGAGTTATCAAGATGATTATGATGAAATCACTGTAAATGAGCAAAAAAAATGCGATCGTGATTGATTTGGCACTTTTCGCATTTTCTATTCTTTAATTCTATCCTTAATCGTACCAACGATTAACAAATATAATACGTACATAGGCTCGCCTCTTTCAAAATCAACCTAAAACATTATAACATACTAAGTCCTTACCAGTCTGAAAATCACATATATGTGAAATTGATAGATTTGATTAAAAATAGTTGAAAAAATTTTTGAATTTTTGAAAAGTATTGATTTTAGCGGTGAATTAGGTTATTTTTTACAAAAGAAAGTTGAAAAGAATTGTCTTATGAAATTATAATCGATTGTTGCTAAATCATTGATACTACGCTGTTTTTGTAAGAAATTCAGTATTTTCTTTGAAATTTGAAAATTAAACCTCCATTTCACAGATATGTGAATTTAATTAGAATGTTGGATCTCCGTGGTATAATAGTGGCATGCATAGATTAGTTATATGCGTCTGTGACATAAAATAGTAGGAGTGATTTACAATGAAGAAAAAAATATTTTTAATTTTTTTACTAATGGTAACTTTGTTGGCGACGATATTTAATGTTCTAATAGCAGCTTATGCGGTGGATGTTATTTTTGTCGAAGACCTACTTGAAGAAGAAGCATTTGCTGTAGCTTTTCATGAAAGCTTGGTAGATGAGTTTGGAGAAGAATTTATCTATAATCAGATGAATGCAATGAAACAAGTTGAAGAATTGCATAATTATTTTCCAGTGAATAGAGCGGGAGAAACTATGTTCCCATTATTTTACGGTGGTAGCTACATTTGTGATGAGGGACATCTGGTAACATTAACAGTGGGGGAGGAACTACCAAACAGGAAGTTTATATTTCTAGACAACATTGAAATGGTTAATTACTCTTATGTACAACTCAATCAGTTATTAGACTTATTAGCAATGAGAATTGATAATCCTTCAACTGATACATCTAATTTGGTTTCCGCAAGATTAGATGTTCGAGAAAATAGGATAGTTGTTGAGTTGCTCATATTAAATGATTATGAGAAAGGAAGATTTCTTGAAAATGTATTAAATCACTCGGCTTTTGAATTTGTTCAAGCTTATGATGTTCCAGAATCAATTGGTGAGGGAGTGGAAAATATTGAAGATGAAATGCCTACTGCACGGAATTGGTCTATGCCACCAGGAGCAGCTTTAAGCTCAACATTAAATGGATCGATTAATCGTTCCGTTGGGTACAGAGCAAGAGATAGAAATGGCCAATGGGGATTTGTAACTGCTTTACATGACGGGAATGGTGGTTTTTTAAATCTAAATCATAGATTTTATAGCGGAACTCCTCGAAGGTTTGTTGGACAAATACTTGGTTTCAGTCGTCCGCACGATGCGGCCTTTGTGAGATTACCCGCAGGTGGACAAATGTCTAATGTTGCGATGAATGGTATCCATATTAATCCATCTGTAACCAATCCCGTACAAGGCGGAATAGTAACAAGAGTTAGTGCTGGAACCACAGCTTCACCATTATCTTCAAATGGAACAATACGATCTACGAATGTAGTTGTAAATATTAGCGGGGTTTCAGTTCAAGCTGTGCAAGTAAATGGTATGTCAGTTGCACGAGGTGACAGCGGTGGGGTTGTAATACATCGTACAACTTCACCAACTGTCGGTGGAATTATCATCGCATTTAACAGTACATCTCAATTTTATGTACATGCTGGAAGAATCAATTCTGCTCTTCAGCTGACAATGAATTAGTTAACGAGGTGTTCGGATGAATAAAAGAATACTTGCAATTCCATTAACTTTAGCTGGAATTGTCTTATTTATAATTATTATATATGTCATAGGCAATAGGGACTTGGAATCTGAACTTGAAGCCATTCTAGCTAGCAGTGAGCCTGAAGAAGTTTGCGCTTTGCATTTAGGATTAGATGAGAGATGGCCATTATTGAACGAATTTGGTTTTACCTATACTATTATTTCTATGGAATTAGAAACTTGTGGTTTAATGGGGATCATATCTACAAATGATGGCGGATTATCTGAAGAAAACTTATTGGAATTTGTTGAATTAATCAGAAGTTTTTATGAAAATTCAACGTACACAGGTGGCTTTTCCACAGAAGACATTTACCCTTATCTTGAAGAATTGGGATTATTAGAAGAATACTTATATTTGCTTGAGAATTATGATTAACATTCAGGGGTAACACATATAAAAAACTCGCCATTGTCAATTGCAATGCACAAGGACAGTGTGCTATTCAATAGTGTAAGATAAATCAATTTAATCTGTAAAAAGCCGAAGCAATACTACTTGCTTCAGTTTTTTCTTTGAAAGCAAATGATTGAGGAGGTGATTGCCAACTACAGATAAGACCACGGTATTTCGTACAGTTGGCAGACAATATGAATTTTTTTAAAAGAGCCCTCACGAGTCTAATAAAGCAAGTGGGTAAAACTGTAATTTTGTTCTTGCTTGTATTTATTTTAGCAACAGCCATTGTAGGTGCTATTTCTGTCAGAGATGCTATTAACAATACAGACACCAATTTACGTCATAACATGCGACCTATTGTTACCATTCATCATGATTTTATTAGTTTCAACGAATATTTGATGGAGTGGCAAGAGAATGTAGGCTTTAATTGGAATCGTTTTGATCCTGATAGTATCGATATTAATGATCCCTCTACCTTTCCACCGCGACCATCTGTTCAAAATTTGACAACATCAGATATACGCGCGATTGGAGCATTGGAGGGTGTCAAAGATTTTGCTTATACAATTGTAGAGACCTTATTCAGTTTCGATCTGCATCCTATGGAGATAATTTCGATTGTGGTTTTAGGGACAATGACGTGCGATGGCTTAACATAAGAGGAACTTCTGTACCGAACCTGATGCAAATTGAGCAAGGAACGCTAGATTTAGTACAAGGAAACCAATTTTCAGAAAATGATCTAGTGCCAGGACAAGAGCGTTCAGTAGCTATTATTTCAGAACCCTTTGTGAGAGCGAACAACTTAACGATCGGTTCAACTTTTAGTATGTATCATTTTGTTACGTATCCAGATGAATATGGGAATACATCAGATTGGGGGCTTACAACAGATTCCGATATTTATGCTCAAGTTGGGATGACGTTTGAAGTTGTTGGTTTATATGATATTATAATCGATCCTGAGGCTAGACCACACTTTTGGGGATCAGACTCGATAATAGGTGAGATAAATACGATTTATATTCCGAACTGGGCGATCGAGGATATTGCGATCAGGACAAGGGATGCAGAACGATCTGTTTGGGATGCTGTCGATATGGAAATTCCATTTTGGATTTGGTTAAATCTACAAGAAGAGCAAGTTCAAGCAGGATCATTAACATCATTGTTTGTATTAGAAGATCCAATTGAGATAGATAATTTTAAAGCTAATGCTACCAAATTATTACCACCTCATTATTTTTTCGTTGATTTAGCACATACATTTGAGCCGATTGCTTCATCAATGGAAATGATGAGAAACATTGCGGACTGGATCCTATACTTGTCGATTGGCGCTGCGATGCTAGTTCTTAGTTTGCTAATTATTTTATTTTTACATGATCGCCGCTTTGAAATAGGTGTATATTTGGCATTAGGTGAGAAGAAGGGAAAAGTTATTAGTCAAATTTTGACAGAAGTTACAATTATTTTGTTATAGATCGTTGGATTGGCGGTAGTGGCATTATCAACCCTAGGTGCGATTCATTTATGTTGTGAGACTCAATCCAAAAAAATACTAATCACCTAGGTCAGTGTGTTGCTCCAATAGAAGAAAAATTGAACTTGGTCAAATAAAAGCTGCGGCAAATTACTGTCTCAGCTTTTATTTTGTGTTTCAATTCTTTCTTCAAAAAATGGGGAACTTTAGTTCGAAATCCTATTGACAACTATATCGTTTGATGATATACTATGTCATGTGATGATATATCTAAATGCGATATATCGATGTTTGATATACGAAAGGAGAAAATGTATGTCGAAGAATAAAATGGCAGATACAGAAGTACTGATGGATTCGGCTTATTATATTTTGATGTCGCTACTTGAACCACGGCATGGGTATTTGATCATGCAGTATGTACAGGAAATTAGTGATGGTGAATTTGTGATCGGCCCCGCTACGCTTTACACGATGATTAAAAAGCTACTTAAAGAAGGGTGGATTGAGTTGATTGATGAGCTAGATCGGAAGAAGGTTTACAAAATTACCTCAGAGGGGAAGAAAATGTGGTTGGCTGATGTTGAGCGAAGAAAAAAAATGGTTGAACATGCTGAGATTGCTTTGCATGCAGTATTTTCTACAGGAGGTAAAGCAGATGAAGAATAAAAAAATGGAAGAAAAATCATTTATTTTGTAACCTTTATAATTTTGGTAGTCTTGCTGAGGGCAATGGTCCAGCATTTTTTAAATCTAGATGACAATTTACCCATTTGGTTAGATGGTATCGTGTTTGCGCTAGCAATGTTAGTAACTGAATTGGTGGATAAAAGGTGGATAAAGTCTGAAATGTGGAGTGGATCAAATGAGAAGAAATAAGAATGTGAAGTATATTCTACAGCGCGGGTTTGCTTACTATGCTGAAAAAGATATGAAAAAATTGGAGGAAATGGCAAGAGAAGGATGGATTTTGAAAGGGTTTACTCTAGGTGGTTTTTATTATAAATTGGTCAAAGGTGAGCCACAGGAATTGAGTTATAGTTGGGATGATCATCATGTTAAAATTTCTGAAAAAGAAGAATATTATAAAACTTTTCGCAAAGCAGGGTGGGAATTGGTTGATTGTGTTAAATCAAAGAAAAAAATTTATGGAACTATTTTTGTCGCACCTGCAGGCACAATTCCAATTTATACGGATGATGATGCAAAAGTTTATAATTATCGTCAAACGAAGAAATCGTATGCAATTGGAATAGGAATTTCCATGGTAATTCAATTATTTATCGAAGTAATAGCTAACTTGATATGGCGCTTTAATCTTCCTCATATAATTAGCGTGTTGGCAGACGCTGTGACGACCATCTTCATTGCGGTACCTGCTATTTATATTTTGATGATGGTTGTTTATTTTGAGCGTGAGCGCAGAGGGCGTCCTAGTGTTTTGGTTTATTTGATAATTCTTATTCTTTTAGCATTATTTGGAGCGGGTATTGCTCGGTTTAGAATGTTAGCGAGGTGTTAAGTGATGAAAAAGTTTTTAAGTAATGTTCTGCTTATTGCCATTTGTGCGATCTTCGGATTTGGAATAGGGTATTTTGGGTTTTTGAATTTTTTGACAGAGATAACAACGTTAGAATTTATTATGATTTTAGTTTTTTTAGTCTTGTGGTTTATTCTTGGCATTATCATTCATGAGCTTGGCCATCTAGTATGTGGTTGGATGAGTGGTTACACATTTGGTTTTTTCAAATTAGGTTCATTAGCTTGGTTTTATGAAGACGACAAAATTAAATTTAAGTGTTCGAAAAACTTTGCAGTCGGACAATGCTTGATGATGCCGCCTGATGAGGAAGCAGATTTTAGATTTCTTTTGTACAATCTGGGTGGCGTTATTTTCAATTTCTTAACAGGATTTGCCATATTGCCTATTTGGTATCTTTTTCCAAACAGTTACCTGTTGCGAAGTTTTAGTATGATGGGATTTTTCGTGAGTTTTTTACTAGGAATCACAAACCTAATCCCTATGCGCTCACAAGGAAATGATGGTGCTAATATTTTGGAAGCTTTAAAATCAACAGATGGTAAAAGGGCACTCTATCTACTTTTATACATCCATGCTCAGCTAATGAAGGGTCGAAGATGCAAAGAAATAGATGAGGAAATTATTTGCAATTATGGCAAGTTGGATGAAAGTAATTATGTTGTGGGTAACGTCTTGATGTATGAAATCGAATACTTGCTTGAGTTAGGTCGTGCCGAGGAAGCACTTATTATTACTGAAATTAACACAAACAATGCTCCAGCTATTCATAAGCATTTATTTAATCTTTACAAATTGCGTATCTATACTAGCTTTTTACCCGATTTTGAAAAAGCACGCCGTATTTACGAAAACAAAGAGTTCAAATCCTTTCTCAAACTGAAGCTCCCAAGTATTACAGCAATCCTCATTTCCTACGAATTTTTCGTAAACAACAACCCCGAAAAGGCTAACGAGTTGCTAGCGCAAGCGAAGCTTAACATAGAAAGTATCCCGAATAAAGGCGAGCGTTTGAGTATCATAGCTCATTTATGTGAAATCGAGGAAAAAATGAAGAATCCCATTTGATCACAAAGAATATGTCTGGCAACAAAGTGAAAAATGTCATACGATATCATGAACCTCATAGCTAGCATTTTTTCAAAAAAACTGATAGAATATAATTTGTTGCAAAAAAGGAGTTGAGATACATGAGTTTAAAATTAACAAATTTAACCAAACAATTCGGCAGTCATGTGGCTGTTGATAATTTAACATTAGATATTTCTGAAGGGACGGTCTTTGGCTTATTAGGTCGAAACGGTGCTGGGAAATCGACGGCAATTAAGCAAATTCTGGGTTTAATTGACCCAACATCAGGAAGTATCGATTGGAATGGGAGTAAGTTAAATCCGGAGAAGCTATCCATTGGATATTTACCTGAGGAACGCGGTTTATTTGTGAAAAAGACTGTCTATGAGCAGTTAATGTATTTCGGCCAACTTGAGGGAATGAGCAAGCCCGATGTCAATAAGGCGATTGATGCTTGGCTAGAGCGTATGGAGGTGCCACAAAATAAGAATAAAATTGTGTCAGCCTTATCGAAAGGAAATCAACAAAAAATTCAGTTGATTGCCACGTTGTTACATGACCCGGAATTGATTATTCTTGATGAGCCTTTCACTGGATTTGACCCTGTTAATGTGCAAATTTTCATCGATGTCATTAAAGATGAAGCGCGTAAAGGAAAGACCATTATTTTCTCATCTCATCAGATGGCTATTGTTGAAGAACTTTGTGATGAATTAACCTTGTTAAAAGAGGGGAGAGCTGAAGTGACAGGGTCGATTTCTGATATTAAGGCGTCATACGGTTTCAAAAATCTGATTATGAATATCAGCGATGAGATTGTTACCGGATTAGAAAAGTTAAACCTTGAATTTGAGGTTGATAAAAATATTGTGAAAGTGAAAACGGAGGATTCCAGTTCTGCGATGGCTATTTTGACGGAATTAGGGGATTTGGGCATTGTGCCAGCGGAGTTTAATGTTGCGCCACCAACGATGCAGGAAATATTTGTTGAGAGGATTGGGTAGAATGAGAAAATTTTGGATTACATTTAATTTTTATGCGAAAGAGCATTTTACGAAGAAGTCACTTATTTGGTTAGTCATTTTTATTGCTGCCCCGATTGCTATTTTCTTCGCCATTGACTATTTTGGCGGGGGAAGTTACGACAGTGTTGCAATTGTCCAAGAATCAAGTGAATTTATACTACCAGCAGGTTTATTCGAAGATGTCGAGCAGATAAATTTCCATTTTGTCGATCAGGATGTCGCAAGTGAGTTACTTTCTGACGGGGTTGTTGATGATGTTTTTATCATTGCAGGCGACCAGCGTCCTGAATTAAGAATTGAATCAAACAGGCTAAATCCAGCATGGCAAGTGGAAATGAGGATTAATCAATTTCTAACCAATATCCACTTAGAGTCTTTGATGTTAGCTTATGATCTACCTGCTGATGTTATTGCTGAAATAATAACGCCGATTGAAATTGAAATGGAAGTTGCAGATTTTGAAGATTTGGTTGCGGTTGAGATCATTAATTTTATTCTCCCATATGCCGTGTTCATGTTAGTCTTAATGTCGGGATCAATGACCGCTAATAGCGTGGCATCGGAGAAGACAAGCCGTGTGATGGAGGTAATGCTTGGAAAAGTTCACCCAACCTACACGATGATTTCTAAAGTATTGGCAAGCCTTGTGGGTGTGTTGATGCCGATTATAGGACTTGTGGTAGGTGCTGTTATCGCCCATATCATCGGTTTTGCAGACCTTGGAATGATTGTGGAGCTCATTGATGCTCATTTCTCATTTAACGCACTGCTCTTAACGTTTGCAGTTTTGATTTTAGGTTATTTTTGTTTTATCTTCCTTTTCGCAGCGGTAGGTGCTGTTGCTAATAGTATTGAATCTTTACAATCAGCCCTTCAGCCTTTGATGTATGTGATTATGGGACCTTTCTTCTTAACGATTTTCTTAGCAATGGATAGTGTGGCAATGAATATCTTAGTCTACGTTCCAATTATCTCGCCATTTGTTCTGGTTCAACGCTATTTGATCGGAGCATCAGGTACGATAGAAGTGTTTATTGTATTAATATTAATGATCGCTTTCTCAATATTTACCCTTTGGTTATCAGCGAGACTCTATATGAATGGGATTGCGAATACGAAGGAAAAGTTGAAGCTTAAAGATTGGAAGAATATGTTAGTGAAATAATTTTGATCAAAAAAATCCTGTTATGCCATTAGGGCAACGCAGGATTTTTGATGTCGTTTAATCGTTATAGAGCTTATAAAGTCCTTGAGTACCTAAGTCTTCTAGACCTTGCTCTTGTAGTTTTTTATACTGATTGAGAACTAATTCTAATACAGGAAGATCAAGTTCATTGCCTTTGGCTTCCTCTACGGCAATTTTCATGTCCTTTATATAATGTTTAATGAAGAATCCAGGGTCAAAATTACCAGCAATCACGCGTGGTGCCATATTTGACATCTGCCAACTGCCGGCAGCTCCTGTTGAAACAGCTTTTTGGATGATTGTTAAATCAAGCCCTGCTGCTTTAGCGTATGTCAGCGATTCAACCATGCCGACCACTGCACCTGAAATTGCGATTTGATTGACCATTTTTCCATGCTGACCACTACCGGCGCCCCCTAGATAAGCGATATGGCTACCCATCATCTCAAAATAA